>Ga0116226_10001203_pt1 | contig 22449 bp, 21 predicted proteins | sample S1TSphfallax_FD_89692 | JGI IMG/M metagenome (GOLD analysis project Ga0116226, IMG submission 89692) | Host-associated microbial communities from peat moss isolated from Minnesota, USA - S1T2_Fa - Sphagnum fallax MG | ecosystem: Host-associated > Plants > Peat moss > Unclassified | place: USA... | reverse complement strand
CATCTTTATCGAAGGTTTGCACACAAAGTTATGGCGCCTCAAAGTTGTAGGAGTCCCAACCTTGGCAAATTCGGGACTCCCACTTGGGAGTCTCGGGACAAAAAGCCATTTGGATGTGGGCCCGGTGGAGAGGCACAGAGTATACTATAAGGGAGAAGGTTGTGACTTCCCCCAAGTCCAGGCCATGGTGAGTTTTGTGTGTCCGAGTTGCCCGTGGTTCGTCCTAGCACCAAAAGTGTTCCAACTACACACTTACCACCTTGTGTTGGTTTTGTGTAGGCCCACATGAGTAAGTGAAGCTTGTCAATTCTTCCTAGTCTCATCCCAAAACTCTAGCACGCCCCTCTACCCCTCCAAAGTGCTATGAGCTAGGGAGCATGCCCAACTTTTTGCCCTTCCGATGTTTTTTATTTGGGACTCACATTTGAGTCCCTCAAGGAGTTAAAAGCGCGTCACTTACCATTAGTTACATGAAATTTTTATTTTAAAAATTGTTCGTCACCATTTTTGGCCTAAGTTAATACCCCCATTATAAATTGGGGGTATTTATTTATTGTGAATGCCAAGGTAGACCTTGTGTTTTTTTTAAAGGAAAGTGTTTAAACATGTACCATGTATATATATATATATATAAACAAGGATGGAGATCCATCCACAAAAAGTACAAGGCATGTCAAAACAAATGTAAATACATGAAAGGAAAACCAAAAGCATCAAAATAATAATAATGAGCTAGTGATGAAGGTGCATTAAACGTGGCAACCCGTTGAAAAAATCACGATGGCTTGCACACGTTGTAAGGCTATTGACACTTGTTGCCTATGATGAAATATAAACATCGAAGGTACTAAGGAGGTTTGCTGATGGTGAACTATATAGGCATTACACAAGAAATAAAAAAATAATCAAAATGAAGATGGAGACAATCATAGGTCTCTATGGCAAGGGGAATGAAATCATTTCTTGGTGTTCGCTTTGTGTAGGATTGTGCCATGTTTTGAGTGGCATGTGTTGATACATGTGTTGTTGTCCTCAAAACATTTTACACCAAATATGGACGAGTTAGATCCACAATGACAACATCCACCTGGGTTTGAAAATTGTCTCTAGTGATGACAAGATCCATTTGTCTTCATGTGTGGTAAAGGAAAAGGTCAGAAATTTCTTTCTATACATGGGCTCCATTCTCTGATCTAATATTTGCAACAATATTTCAAAACATATCATGGGTTACATTATGCTCATTCCTACAAAAACAATGTAGCAAATGAATACCCAAATTATTGATGGTATGACCACGTTGGCATTGTGAAAAATATAAAACTATAGGATGTGGTATATTGACACAAATATGGAGTGTTTTAAGAAAATGGGTGGAAGATAAATGGAATGAAAGGGTGTTAGGACGAGTTAATAGCCAAGCCCTTGTTGTTGGACCTACACACGAACGAAGACATGTCCGCATGACATTCGAAGGATCGTTTGTTGAAAGGGAAGTAAATTTTTGCTCATGTAATTGGTCCATAAAAAAAGACTACATTTGATAATAGGACTGCACTATTAGACTTTTGAAAGGCAAAACATGTGATTGGATGACCCTAGGTAACAACGCACTGGTATCTTATAATGCGACTTGGAAGGGATAAGTATCAATCTTTACATGTGCCACCACATAAAAAAGAGTAGGGTGATCATCCTACTAGAAATGAAAGACTAATGTAAGTGCAATCAAAGCCCAACATCCTAAAAAGGCGAAGTAGCTGGTTAAACCATTAAAAGAAGGCCTAACACCCTTGAAGAAGTAAGAAAAATGACCTAACAACAAGCCAAATGGCCCATTGTGGTGCCAAAGGATTCTAAGCCTAATAGTTTTTCTAACATAATTATGTATGAACATCAATTTGGTATAACATTACAAGATACCTAGTGATGGAAATACAGTATGTTGTAAGTAGCTTGGTCATTGGGCAAACAAAGTGAAAGCATTGCAAAAGTTACATGAAGATCTATGAACATAGGGAAGCTAGCAATCATGTTGAGGTTTTCCTAGAACACCTCTAATACAAAGGATTCCAATGGAAAATAACTCACTCGAGCACCTAGAATATGAAGACTAGACTTCGGTGTAAAAAAACCTAAAGGAAGTGATACGAACTAGTCTATCCCTTGTGGAAACCAAGCTACACATTTCGTTAGTTACACAAAAAGTCCTAATGCTCCAAATTCTTCTTGTAATCGCGAAAAACAAGTGACACATCCAAGGCATGACAAATTACATGTGTATCATTTACCAATGAAGGAAAAACATAAGTAAGGCAGGCTATTATAATAGGACGAAGAGCACGAAGATGAATTAATGTAAGCAACACTCCTCCCAAAGGATCCCCTTATTGTGTACTAGATTCAAATGCAATGATAGTGAAATCCTTGTACCTAGAAACCTCTAAGAAATATAGTGGAAAAGTGTGTGCATAAAATTGATGAACAAATGGGAAAAGTGTATCCAAGGTGTTAATAGAAAACTGCAACTCTTGAAAAATGGTTGTTTGAAATTCTGAATTAAAATCATTTCAAACATCCACATATAATACCACCTAATCCAAATGTAGATCCAACATAACTTTAGCCTCATGAACCATTATCTTACACTTGCCCAATGTTACCACCCCAAACTGGTGTGGATTAAAATGCTCTGCAAATGTATCCTTGCACTGAATAACCAATTTGTGGGTGACTAACCAATAAATCACCTTTCCAATCATGATGGGTCAAACACCTCCAACTTGTTTATCTGAACCCAATAGTGGCAATGCAACAAGTAAACAAGTATTGATGGAAGAACATGACCATAAGTGATGTGCCTACATATGTCAAAAAAATTTCAAAAACACCAATAAAATCATTAGGGACAAAGCAATCCCACAAAAGCTCGTACACCGTATTTGAGGGACTGCCAAATGAAAGATGTGTAAAGTGTGTCAAAACAAAAATAAATGTCTTTCTATTGAAAACACCATCCGTTTTTGGATGAAAATTGTCAACAAAAGGGGGGTGGTCAACCTCAGCCAATGGATGAAGATGGCGAAGGGCCGCAATGGTTTCAATTAATGGTGTTGTAGGAATGTTGGGGGCCAATGCACGCACTACTTGAACATACTCCCCTACATGAGCAAGTGTTCGTGTGTGACATAATCATGTTAATGGAAGTGGAGTAAGATTTGGTGCCAATTTTGAAAATCTTTGGGAAGCCACCACTTATGCTTTAATTGTGTGCTCCTTTTGTAATGTCTCCTAGTCCCCTATCATGTACCAATGTAAACAAATGCATGTTTTTTAGTTGCCTTTTTCACCACCTTGTGGTGGAAATGACAAGCATGAAGAATGAAAGAGCAAAAATGCATGCCAAGCTACAATGGCAAATGGATTAACGACAACCTGAACTAAAGGGATGCGCAAAACATGTTGAATGTCGACATGAAAAACATGTGGAACGTGATGGTATGAACGGGGACATGGTAAATCAAAATGAAAATCATTAATGTAATCTAATGATGTAATCCATATCCAAGCCGAAGGAGGAGAAGACAATAATGTCAAAGGCATTGACACCCTGAAAGTTGATGATTGCATGTGTGCAATGCATGATGTCTGGTGACATGCTAAACATGCTCCTACTATGTATAAGCAACCACAACCAAGACAAGGAACGTGAGGATGATGTTAATGGGATGGATGGGCCCTTGGTGTAAGTACAGATGATTGAAGAATAGCATGTGGTTGATGAAGTAAAAAAGGTGTGGAATGTATGGACAAATTAGGTGTAACTAAAGAGATCACATGAGACAAAGTAAATATGTTGGGAATCATTAAATGAAGGGGTGGAAATGTGTCATGACAATCCATACAAGTCATCACAATATTTGAATCTTGTTGTGATACCCATCAACATTTTGATGACGATCAAATGATTGGGCCTGCCAGAGTTATACGCACTAACTAATGAAGTTTTACAAAAAGCTTTTGGAACTACTACTACCCCAATAATATATATCAAATGTACCAAGGTAAAACCCAAAACTGGACTAAAACTATGTGTGTATGATTCTTAGAATTGGAACTGAAATTTGAATTTTGTGAAGAACCCTAAACTCGAAACAATTCTAGTGGAACCTGAACACTACCTCCTGTGTGAAGAATTGGACCTGGAATAGTTCTAGCGGAACCTAAACACTACATCATGTATGAAGAACCAGCCCAGAGAACCGGACCCAGAACAGTTCAAAAGGGAACAACAACAATTCTGGGACTACAACAAACCCTTAATCTGACATGTGTCAAAATAGAGAAAGAGACACAAGCGAGGAATAGGAAAAGGACAAAATTGCTTCCTACACAAGAACAATGAGTAAGAAAAAAAAGACGACTATGGAGATGCTTTAACCCCCACACAAGTGGCTAGACCTATGGACAGTAGCTAACCCATGTGACTCGCTAGGACTGCGAAGAACAGTGAGTAAGAAGAAGAAGACGACTATGGAGATGCTTTTCCCCTACACAAGTGGCTAAGCCTATGCTCCCCCCCCCCCCCTCCCCCGCTCCCTCCTCCTCCTCCTCCCTCCCAATTGGATGGGTCTTTAATGTAAGCAGTACAAAAAGTATTGAAACTCGTGTTCAACCCTGTCTGTGGCAGGGTTTTTTTAGGAAATGTAGAATATCGCACAGGTGGAAATCATTAATGCAAATCTGGCGCACTTAAGGCTATAAGAGACAGATTGAGACAAGAAATGTGGTTCACTTAATGACTGCAACAATATTCATAGCATTAGCTCATATGAGTTACTGGCCACAAGATCAGTGAAAAAGGTGCTCAATTGGCGATGCCCTTTCAATATCTCCTTAATTCATTTCGCAACGTCACTCTCACACATATTTCGCCACTAAAAAAAGACACACAAGGATTATAGGATTAGTTTGGTAATATAGAAAGGGTGTTGAAAAGGCTTGTGCAAAAAAATGTTACAGCCAAAGAAATTGCCTATGGTTTGTCACCCACTAAGACTAATATTTTGTCAGAACCATTATGTAATTGTAAATATCTACCTATCATGGAATTTTTTTATGTATGCATAAAGTTTATGACCATGGGTCATAGTTGCAGAGTGAAAAACTCTGACCTAACAACCCTTGGTTTAGAATAGTAGTGGGATGTTGAAATGGTTGATAAAAAAACCTCTTATAGATTCAAATACAGATTTGAGGTGTTTTACAGACACCACTTTTTAAAAAGTCTAAATTTCTTTTGTTTTGAGTCAGCAAATTATTACATGATTGTCTTCCAAACAAGTGTGAAATAATCCATATCACACATGTCATAAACCATAATAAATGTGCTATGGAACGTGGAAATTTGGCTGTACAAATTTCAAATTCTGAAATGACTGGCTGTTGGTTTTGAAATAGTTGAAAATTTACATAGATAGAAAGAATTTGTGTAGAGCCAATCAGCAATTGACAAGCAACAAGATAAGAACAGATGGCCATCAAGATACTAGCAACCAGTTCAGCTAGGGTCAAGGGAAGGTCAAATTGGATGAAGTTCTGATGCTTGTCATCACATGTGGGAGTAGGTAGGAGATGGATGCAGGAAAGGTGGATGATCTTCTTAACGATTTATCTTCATAAAACCTAAGTTTTATGACATTGAGACGTGTATTGAATAATTAATAAAATTTTGAACTTTCATTTGACTATGTAAAACATTCCTGAAGATTCAATATTTTCCATCATTAAATTTTTTACTTTGAAAATTTTAGTGTGTGGAAAACTTCATCAATTCTAAAAAAATACCTTTAATTAGTGTAGAAGTTGCCAAGGTATTAGGGTATTATTTTCTTTCTTCCTGATTGCAGCTAATGTAACCTTTAGCTGGCATTTGACCAAAACAGTTGCAATCCAAAAACTGGATCAGCACTCGCAAATGTGTTTAAAATGATGCAAAAGGTTGGAATTCTGAAAATCAGGACTTCCAGCTGAATCTTTTGATTAAAAAATGAGTTTTGGATGAGAAATGAAAAATTGTCATTGTTGAAAGTTTAGATTTTTTTTAGTTTTGGGTAGTTATCTAAATTGCAAGCTTTGGAGATTTGGATCAAGATGTTATGCTTCATTTAGAAAAAAAATAAAATGATGGTAGATAGAAGGCATGCATATGAGTAATGAAACAAAAAATGGTCTAAGAAAGAGTTGAAATGAATGAGTAATGAATGATTAAAGTTTGCCATCCAACAAAAATCTAAAAAGAACGTTGATTTTATTTATTTGCAACAAACAAAAAATCTTGACCAGTTTGGGATTGGGATTAAGAATGAAACTCCACCATGGGATTCACCTCCTGTTTTCAAAATGCTGAAAATATTGGGCAGCAAAACTTGCTTCACATTAATGTTACACATAGCTGCCCAGAGAAGCTCACAAGATTCTGATTCAGCGACAAGAAACTCTCATTGCAAGGGTGGGCCCTAGTCAATGATATGGCAGCTACAACTCATATATGTCAGATTTTGAAGCCATTGGAGTATGGGGTGGGTGGGGTGGCCCGTTAAATGGTTTTTATTATTTTTTGGGAAAATATTAATAATATTTTCAATGTAGGGCTTCTCATAATTTTATATTTATTTATTTATATTTAAGCAACATAAAGTAGAGTAAATAAGTATTATTTAAAATGTTATATAACTCATGAAGAAATATAATTCAAGTAATTTTTTTTGGTGGATGATCATTGGTGTATTTTTTTTTAAAGTTTGTGTTTTGGATAGAATTGATGAGGCACGGGAAGTTGTCTTCCACAAAAATGTTGGCATCAAATTGTTCTTGAAAAGTTTGGAATTGAGGAGTGTTTTGTCTTTGATAAATAAAGTTTGCAATGTTGCCATGTTTGGAAGCATCCAAAGGAGGATTTACACTTGGTTAATTACAGAAGAGTCTGCTTGGGCATATCAGATGGGCAAGGGGCAAATAAGAAACAAAACAATGGTTGGTAATTTTTAAGGGTACTAAAGGCTTCTTTTTCTGTTTCCCTGCACATAAATCTTAAACGAATGACAAGAAAGAAGGAAAGAAAACAATGCCACCATGGTGTTTTATGTACATTTGTAAATGTACACTCTACGCTATATATAAAAAAATTGTTTCAAGATTGAACATTGTGTTTTGAGTAAATAAATATTTCAAAAAAGAAAGCATCGTCCAAACATATGTCAATTATAGGTAGTCCACAATCGTTGCAATATATTTATTAAACAAATATACATGATAAAAAAAAGGGTATCATAATAATTTTTCTTCTATAAAACCTCCAATATCTAGTATTTGAAGTGGGGTGACTTTTTAATGTGTTATATCCATGTTTGTTTTGAGGAGTTTGTAAAGTTGAAATTAGTTTCCTTTTTTTATGATCATACAAGTACTTTTTATATGAAGAAAAAAAAATTCAGCTCAAAACATTCCTCAAAAGGTATATATATATACATTAGTGATCATTTTTGTAGGTGGATTCAATGCATGTTTTTAAAATTCTCTTGTAGGATTTAGACTTTGACTTATGTACATCTTCTCATTTTGTTTACAAGTGATGGTGTAAATATGATATACCATGTTTACACCTTTCTTGTTTTTTTATTGACAATTTTGGGTTTGTCGAAGTAAAAGCATTTAGAGCAAGGTGAATGGTTTGGACAAAATTTTCCACCTCTTTTACAACTTTTTCTTTCATGTTGGCCAATAGTTTGTTGGTTGATTCAAATGTTGAGTCCCACCACAAGGTTGAATGCGTGATGCCATAAGTAAAAATAAAATGTGTTCATCTGAAAAGGTGTCAAGCTCCCAGGTATTGAATTCTTCAAGAGTTATTTTGTTTTCCAATTAGTTAGGTCTTGTACATCTCTAGGATCAATCTTCAAAAACTTCCATAAGAATCAAATGCTGATGTTTACACATGAAAAAGAAGTTGACTATAAGGAAATCATATACAAGATATTTATATTTAATGAATGATGGGAATTGATTTCCAAAACAAGAACATAATTTTTTTAAAATATTAATTTACGACTAGCAAGGTTAGAACCATGTGTCAATATGAAATCTTGCCGTTTTGTTGGCCATTTGTTCACAAACTCATTACAATCATTGAATTTTGGGAATTTAGGAGGATTGTTCCTTGAAACCTTCATACATTAGCAGGTTCTTTTGGCCTGGAATTGGAGTAATTTTCTTATTCAAATTGGGTTTTTCTTGTGTTTCCTTTGTTGATAAATTTTTTTGCAGTTTGACAAACAATGAATAATTTGTGGTCGACATGTTGATGTTGACCTTATATTTTATATTTTGCTTGCAATGCCCCTATGAACATTGGACATTGATGATGCACATTTTTTATATACAATTATCATATATTACCAAAGAAAGCCAATGAAACTAATAGTAGATAATCATCACCTTCATACACACGAACCAGTACCACATCTGTTGCATTTGTCAAACAAAAGTTCCATGAAATTCAAACATTTTAGGTATGTTGAACTCTAATATTTACAACATTGAAAGTTGTTAGTATCTCTATGAAGGTTTTTGTTTGTTTTTTCTTATGTCCTATAACATTGTCTCAAAGAAATAATTTTCTAATAAAGGCCAAAAACATTCGTGACTATTGAAACAGAAAAGAAATTCAATCAATGATAAGGGAAGGGGCTAAATTTATTATTCATTGAGAATTTAAAAGAAGAGCATCCTAAAGTTGCTCACCTCATTGATGAATATTCCATTGTGTCACGACAACAACAACCTTGTTTACGTATGAACTTCCTTTCAACAATCTTTGTTTTTTTAATGTTCAGACTATTGTAACTATTTTCAACTATATGTGTGAGCCAAATTTTACATGTGTTTATTTGTTTTGAAAGGTAGTAAAGATAAATGCAAACATTGTCATGCATAAAATGTGTGAAACTACATGTGGAAACATTTATTAAATTGTGATGTAGGAGTCTTGGCATATGCATGGCATAACTAACTATCATCTAAAGTAGTTTTGTGTTAAAAATGTGTAATAACAATGTTGCATGAAGGAAGATTTCACATGCAATATTTCACTACAAAAAAGATTGCCATTCAAAACTTGATAACATGTTGTAGATATCAAGCCTACAACATAAATGGAAAGTAAAAATGAAAAAATAAATAAATGCAACTTTTGGTTTGCCAGGTAAGTGAGATCCTACTACACATTCCATTTTTAAATGTACGACTTGAAATAGAATTGTGTAATCGTGGCAAGTTGTAGAGAAACAACCACTATAGTTAATTTCTTACTTGGTGAAGATGGTCATGCACATTCCTTTTCAAGTATAAGAGTTGAAATGGAATCTTGTGTATATGTGGCAAGTTGCAAAAAGATGAAGAAATGCATTTTATTTCATGTTTAGAATAACTTGTTTACCTTTAGTGTGTTGTGTTTGTTTGTTCCACATAAAAGCATGTTTACAAATTATTTATGCATCATCACTGTAATTTGGTAGACTTGGTTGTCAAAATTTATGTGAATCAAATGGTTGGTTTTGAAGAAAGGATTGATAGCCAATGAAAGTTTTCCTAATGAGCATGCTCAAAGGGTGGTGGGTTTTGGGGTTTTCTGAAGCTTATTGAAAGCTCAAGGATTTGGAAGTTGGATGTCAAACAATTTTTGTCAAAAAGACCATGAAAGACACTTATTGAGAGGTATGTTGAATGGGATATTTGTTGTCTTTAGAGTTAAAAAAATCATTGTATATAATGATTTATTGGTCTTGAAAGATTTTTGACATTGTTGTTTTCAAAACATTGAAGCTTTTGGGGCATGCTTGGGTGGTATTTGATGATGTTAATGTTGCTACAAATGCATTTTGTCAAATGCAAGGTTTTCCATTTTATGATAAACACATGGTAAGTAATTTTGTCATACTCCCTTTCATTTTAGAATATGTTATGTAGTCTTCACATTGTATTTGTCATTGAGTAGTTTAAAAAAAATTCACAAGTCATTAGTCTTTATTGAAGGACAAGGCATAATCATTAGTTTTTACAAATGGAATTAGACATTGTTTCATTCTCATCTTTCTAAGTTCATGAACTTGTGTTGTGTCATACGAACAAGTAAAGATTAATGCAACATTTTGTAGCTATTGTTATCCATGATCATATGGTGTTCATTTACATATGTTTACTTACCTTCATTAAAATGTGAAATTTGTAAATATATTATAATAATCATTTTTATTTTACAATTGATGATAAAAGTTGGTTTACATGTTTCAAATTTATATTTTCTCTAGATGCAAATCTTAATCGAATGACAAGTAAGCAAGAATTTGTTTTTGAGTTTTTTAAGAATCAATTATTTGAGCATTGAATGGGTTGCATTGTTTTAACAACTTTGATTTAAAACCATAGGAATGCAAATGTGTTACTTATTAATGGTTTTTTTGTGGGTAGATATTTTAAATGAGCAATAGGAAATGAAACAAGAGGTGGTATTTATTAAGGCCATCATAGTCCTTTTTTCTATTGTTGGGCATACATTTTAAATGGGTAACGAGCAAGCAAGAAAGAAAACAATGACATTTTTTTTTCAAGCCAAAGGAGGCTTTGGTTTCCCCCTCCTTTGATAACCAAAATATAAAATAGTGGTCGGTAGTTTTTAAGTTTTGTTTTTTTTAAAGGCCATTTCTATTTTTTGCTACCATTTTTAAGGAAACAAAATAATAGCTAGTATTTTTCGTAGGGTGTTAAAGGCTTTCTTTTTATTATCCTTAGGCACATATCTTAAATGGGAGGCATGCAAGCAAGAAATAAAATAGTGATTGGTATTTCGTAAACCCTCCCCTTTTTTTTTCTTCCTTAAGGTCATTTTCAAATTTTTTTTAGGCCAAGGTAGGCGTTGGTATTTTAGCTTTTTAGAAATTTGAATACTTGTTCATCAAAACGAGATACAAAAAACATATTTATGATTATGTAAAAAAAAACATGCTCAACAATTTCAACCATATGATCATAGTTGGCATTCAAGAAATGAACTTTTCAATGATTGGACAAGTTTCAATTTAAATACTTTTATAGAAATGAAATGTTGTGCATTATGTGGATTTTAAAAATTAAATCACCATGATGAACATTTCAAGAAAAGAAAGAATATGTATAATAATGCAATATCTCCTATAGTTGGATGCACACCATATGGAATTGCAAATTGCATAATGGCTAAATACACTACAAATGAAAATGGAACACTTTTGTTTATATGCAAAAAATGTGATAAAGAGAAATATAGTGCATACATAACTACATATGTGGTTCTTCATTTTCCAAATTACATCAATTTGATGTTATTAATTCATCCTATATATATATATATATATATATATAATTGGTTGATATAGGTTTACATATTGAAGAAAAACATTGGTGTTTTTGTGTAGGACAAATTATTGAAAAACAAATTTTAAATAGTCCATTACTAAGTTGGGGTGGTATATTAAAAACCATTACTGGAGATGAAATAATGGATATGATAATGCCAATGTTTTTACAAAACGTGAATACAAACCCTTTATTCAAATCCTATTTACAATATTTGAGCAAATAAACAAGATAAATAGTATGTGTATATTGTCATCTAAACTTGTTTATAACAAATTTCAAAATCATAATATCCATGAAAGTTTTCAATTTATGCACATAGATGAAAAGTATCAAATTTTTTCATTGTTATTTAATATGTAAGGAATATCATCAACACCTCCAATTTTTATTTTTATTTTAATTGAAAGTTTATCAAAACAAAAAACATGAAAAATTCAATTACAATTCCTAAACAACTTAATGTACGTATTGAAGGCTTAGTAACTAAGAATCCTTTCATGATTTTAAAAACCGCCCTTTTTCCATTTTTATTTCCTCAAGGTAAAGGTGCATATGATGGGAAAATTTCATTACATGACTATGATACTTCCCCCTTTTACATTGTAGAAACCTTATTTATTTTTTATGTATGATATACATCAATCAATTCAACTTTTACAACATACTTTTAAAACATGTATTGAAAAAGATATTGAAAAAATAAAATTAGAAAATGTAACAATGATAGAATTAGATGTAATTAATCATATAGTGATATTTCATTTGCCATCAAAGCTACAAGGCTCACCTAGATGGCATAAATCACATTTGCAAGAATTATTGACAATGGTAGTAAATTTTGGTATGCCACAAAATTTTAAAAGTTTCACATATGATGAAATGTCATCATTAAGATGGGCAAAAATTGATCAATTAGATAAATTAATCAATTTTTTTAATGTTAATATGACATGGAAATAATGCCTAGTTGAATGTGCAACAATATTCCAAAGTATATTTGAATTGTTTATGCAAAAGTATATTCTTTCAAAAAATGGTGTTATTGGTAAAGTTGAAGAATATGTTATTTGGTATGAACTACAACATCATGGTTCTATTAATGTTCATGTCATTTTGTGGGCCAAAAAAAAAATGTTGAAAGCATTGGAAAAAAAAGTATTGCATTTGTACCTACAATATTAGATGCAACTACAAATAAGTTCATAGAATCAACATGTAGTATGCAAATTTTATTGTATAGATTAGTGGTACATAAACAATCACATAATTGTCACAATTGATGTGTATGCAAAAAATAAATAATAACAATGAAAATTTCCTTATTCACAACAAATTTCAGAAATTCCAATACTAAATAATGTATCAAATAGATGGGAATATTATAAACCTAGATATGCAAATTGTAATGTTGTTGCTTATCATCCAACATTATTATTGTCGTGGGGTGCACATATGAACATGCTACGAATTATATCATCACATTGGTCACATTATTTATTGGAATATTCAAAAATATGTGAACTAGATGGTTGTATAGAACTAGATACCAAAATTGCAAGTTATTTAGGTTTACAAAACATTTCACCATTGCAATTGAAATTGATTTCTACATTGATCACTTGTATGACCAACAAAAGCTACATTAACATGTTTACAAATTCCAACCATTCAAAAAAGCATAGTACTGAAATACATTCATAGTAAATCTCCACATCTTCGAACAAAAGTATTATCAAAAATCAAGATTTATAACTTTTGATCCTATGACATTTACAAATCTAGACCATCAAATTTTGAATACTTGACATTTTATGAATATTTTGAAAAGTATGAATAAATAAAAATGGTACATCCTTCATTTCAACAATATGGGAAAGATGCTTTATCATTTATTATTTACAAAAATGAAAAATTGGTGAGATTCACATACTTTCATCCTATTCACAATAGTGAAGGTTTTTTTTACAATGTGTTATTACAAAAGATATTTTTTTGTGATGAAAAAAATTTACTTGCAAATTGTAACATCCATAAATCCTATGCATATGGATGTCAAATTTGAAATTTATTACCAAATCTTGAATCTTTACATAACTTTATTCACCAATATGCAACACGAAATTTGTTTGAAAATGAGAAACGAACACAATTATTCAATTGCATCCATACTTAAATCCACAACACAACCAACTTCAAAATCCATCAAGGTCTTCCATATTGAATTTGGGAAATGAACAAGTTCATATTAATTTTCCATGTCATATTTTCAACGACATGTTTGAAACATCAACAATTAATGAAGAACAAAAACATATTTTTGATTTGTTGACTTTTACCAATAAAGGAGTCCATACATTTCAAGGACCTCCAAGTTCTGGAATTTGTTTTTTTGTGAAATATTTGCCAACTCATCAACTTCAACTACAAGGCAAAAAAATGTTGCTTTTAACTACAATAGGAGTTGTTGCAATATGATTATCATCGTATGCATTTACTATACATTTAATGTTGAAAATCCTATAAGAGGATATTTAACTAGAATCATAAAATTGAATACAAAATTAGAAACAATAAAGCAAGCAAATCTAATTGTAATTGATGAAATGTCTATGATGACAAATATCATTTTATGCGTAATTGAACAATGTTTAAAACAATATTTCAAAATGCTGTTAATCCTTTTGATTTGATTTTAGTCTTATAAATTGGTGATTTATTTCAATTACCAACAATATGTAAACACTCATATTTTGACAAAGAAATGTTGTAAAAGTTGTCATATATCTACAACACCATGTTGGTTAAATGCAACTCATCATCATATTAATTCCTCAATGAGACATGCAAGTGATCCAATCTATTTAAACTTCTTAAATATTATTCGATGTAGAAAACCAATTCAAATAGAAATTGATAATGTTTTATTGGATTGCATGATTTTAGAAGATGAAATACTTTCAAACACAAATGCAACTACAATAATTCTTTGTATTCATCAAAAAGATGTCAACAATTATAATAACCTTGTACTTGAGAAATTATTTTTATCAAATGAAATATTTGATGTTGCATTGGACACAAATGTTTCTAAATTTGAACATATGCAACAATGGATTAAAGATTTTCATTTTGACTAGATTACAAAAATTGCAGTTGGAGATTTGGTCCTTATAACCAAAAAATTGATATGTCAAAACAAGCAGTAAATGGAGCATTTGCAATAGTTACATTTATAAAATTCAATGAAAATAACATTATATCAAGTATAAAGACGAAATTATAAACACCAGATTTCAATTTACATTAAAATGACATAATTACAAAAAGGCAATATACATATGAAAACATTTTTTATAAAGCCACATTTTCCATTTTATTGGGTTATGCTATTACTAGCCATAAAGATCAAGGAGCTACTATTTCAAACAAAATTGTTACAAAAGTAAGAAATTCCTTTGCACAAGGTCTAACATATGTCATGTTATCATGAATAACAAATCAAAAACATTTATTTATATCTGATAATTTAACACTAAACAATTTCAATCCTATGGTTTAGATTATAACTTTTTCAATCCAACCAATGTAATCTTAAAAGGTATATTAAAAAAATTATGGTTATCTATTCATTGTAATGTACATGATCTTTTGATATTTCCAACTTCAACCCATCTAATTAGTTTATATGTTTAGATATTATCCTACCCATTTTGTACTAACCTTGCAAATAAAACCTTTCTTCATCCATCCATCTTTTTTTTATTAGTTTTTTTACATAGGTGAGATAGTAGGCAATGTCAAAACCATCCAAGGTACCCCTTTTTAATAATGTACATATGCAAATCTTTCACACATTAAAAAAAAAGTGCATATAAATTTCTAAATATTAGAAAATTTCTACAACTTTAAAAATCAAATGATCTATTGTTTATATATTATAATTACAAACATAATAAGAAAATTATAGTAAAGATATATACATGATGATTCCAAATGTATTTATTTACAATTTGACAAATTATATCTTATATACAATTTTAGACATTGTTTATCATTTAAATGAACCTAGCTCTTACCAAAAACAAAGTTTTTTCATTTCCTTCCAATAACATTAGGAACACCTTTCTTCTCCCCTACTTAGAAATCTTAGTGACTTCAAAACCATAGTGAGTTGGAAATATCAAGAAATTATGCAATGACATAAGTTTCAATTCAATGTTATAATTCTATCACATTTTCAATACTTATTGCAATACAAGCCAAACAAATTCAGTAAATATATTCATCTCTTGTAGGTGCTTTGCACCAACCTTTCCCCACAGCTCTTTGATTCAAAAAAAATCAACAAGCCACATTCACAAGTGAAGTTGTTTCACATTTCTGTCTTCCAGAAATTGGGTTCATGATGCTTTGTGAATAACAAATAGTTTTTAAATATCATTATCTTTTAAACAATTCAAAATAGGATATTATGACTATAATTGGCCAATGATTTGGGACTAAAATTACAGAAATATACTATTACATTGAAGTGCAGATTGTCTGTACTATCACTACATACCCAAACCATCAAAAATACATTTGAAAGCTATTAAGAGTGGAGTTAAACAAACCTTCAAGATGCCCACATTGTCCATGCTACCAGCAGCTTTGGGGCTGCATGGAGATGCAATAGGGAACTTCAGTGACATCTCTAAATCATTTGCAACTTCTTGAACTGTGGTGTTTGCAGCAGCAACCAGGGCAGTCATGGTCCCAAGCTTGGCATGCCCAATGCCATTCAATGAACTGAAAGCTTCTTCTTGGGCTTTCAAGACCAAAGCTGCTGCCCTGCAACAGTCAGTAAGACCATGCATCCAAATTAGAAGTTGCTGATGGTACATTTGAATTGAGTACTGCAAGAGATAAAACTCCTTCTGTGGGGTGCCAATACCAGTGTTTGGAAGATATAAGTATACCTTGACCACTTCTTCTGGTATGCAAAGTCACAAACACTCAAATTTCAGGAACATTACAATAGGCATACATACCAAACATACAGTAGAGAGGAAGTCTGATAACACAGATCACATCATCCACTGCAAGACATTGCCAAAAATAGAGATAACTTATGAACTATGTCCAGAAGAATCATATAATTCTGTTAACCTCTCAACTTTCATATGATGTCTCAAATAGTTAGCTAATGAATGTGAAGAATTCCTTTCTAGGTTAAGATTCTTGATTTGATGAGCCATAACAACACATGATTGACATTTAGCATGTAGAAAAAACACCTAACTATCAAACTTTGCTTTGAGAAATACAAAAGCAGCATGTCCATCAGACTTAGGGTCCCCACTGCACATCACCATGTTACAAAAGCCAACTGCACATTGCACACACCTCTGAAGATTGACTAACAAACTGCTTCTCAAAATCCTACTTAATAAACTGAGCAACGTCTCCCTGGGATACACATAGCAGATGGTATGACAGACAGTGTATGGTAGCAGGTCAGCACTGGATATTCACAGAAGACACAGTGATGGTGTTGTCTCCATCAAATATTATCAATCCTCTGACCCTTGCATCACCTCTTTATATTCTGCAAACATTTAAAGCTATTGTTGCTGTTAGAGCAGGAGTTTCCTGCATAGTTGGCAGCACATGCATAGGAGCCAAAATAAGTTGAGTAAATGGGCAAATGCCAGGACGAACAGACACAGTTGCAAATGTTGTGCTTGGTACAACGATCATGGTAGGAGAAGGCCCAGCAATGGGAAACAACACTGAATTATTGAGCACTCGACCTGCTGCAGAAGACGCTGTAGCTACTGCAGTTAGAATCACCGTGGAAGATGGTACAGTACCAGTTGATACTCCCAACCCAGCAAGAGAAACTACCTTCTAAAATTGTACGAGTCTTTTGTAGCAGTCCAGTTGGACCTTGACAGCTGCCTACAAGTTCATCAAAGAAGAAGATAATCTACAATCAGAAGTTGCCTTAGGCATACAAGATGCGCTTTGGTTTTCTGTAAGCAACTTTACACATTTTAAAGCTACTTCAAAGCCCTGGACTCGACCTTCTAACTTGCCTAGCTACTGAGAGCCTTTAATCTCTCTCTCCTCCTCCACTGTCACCTTTAATGCTTCTACCTCTTTCTTTGCAACCACCAGCTTTGTAAGAGTATCTTGATCATGCTTCTGCAACCCATCAGACAAAAATCTTGAGACATGTAAACCCCAAACCTTTTGAGGGACAAGAACACTGCATCACATGGCCTTTCACAGAGGATGCTTTAAGTAGTTCTCCAGCCAGTTGAGGGATCTGTAGTTACACAAAAAGAAAAATGATCAACAGCCAATGGATTTGTATCCCGTACACTTCCCCTCCCGCTTGCAAAGACCTCGCAACCCAGAAACATTTAGATAACATTCTAATTATGTTGTACTGCTCTAATTCAGAGCTTCCCAGCTGATTAATCACATCCGCACTGTAAAATTGAGTCATATCATGCTGCTTGCAGCAGCAATCCAATAATTACTTCAACCGTCCTAACTTCAATGCACAGCACCCTCTGATCATATGACATTGCTGTTAAATAGTCAGTCGGTCAGACAGTCGAGGTTGAAGAACTTGTCATATCCATGTTCCAAGCTCTTGAAAAAAAGTAGACGAGACGGGAAGGTGGCTCTGCACCTGCTTGCTCGCTGCGAAAAGACCGAACTCTGCAACATCCAGTAGTGTTGGAGAGGGCCAGCCGGCCAGCCAAAACAGTATTGGTTGCCAAAACCCTAATTTTCGGCGCTCTGCAGACCTGAATTCGGAAACCCTAATTCGCGAGACCTAGAAGCAGATTCAGGAAAGTAGAATCGGCTATCTATGACGTTTTCCGTACTAAAGAAGCTGCCGAAGAAGCTGCCTATCATTTCAAGGTATAAAGCTCAGATAATGGGTGATAAAATAGCATAAATATGTTGTGACTCGGGAGTAGGTAACTACGAAATAACAGCATTTGGCTAAAAAAACGATACCAGTGGCTATTTTACCAGTGGTTATTTTATTTCCTACGACGTGGCTTCCTCTCCTACCAGGAAAGGTCGACCCCCTCTATGGGCCGCATTCCCAAATACCCATTTTTCATGCAGACAGAAGGGTTCGTAAGCCTGATAGCTTAATGTGACTCACAGCAAGTAACAAATCAGACTTCTTAGGGAGCAAGAGAAGGAGGCTTGGTGGGTCCAGAAGGGAATTGGGCCTATGATCTCTATGGGTTACACCATGATCTCACAATTACTGGTTAACTGTGTCATGCATGCTGAGCTATTTTTTTTCTTTTGCTATCTGTAACCAAACCTTTGTCTTGAAGGAAATGTAGTATAGTGAGCTCCTTGAGTGATATCCAAGCTTTTAAACCATACTCACTCACAAGTCTCTCCTCCGGGGGAAGTTATCGCCAAATCCGCGGTGTTGGAATTCGCTGCGCACTGTAGGGTTACACACCCATGATTCGACACTCGGAGGAGTTCAGGTTTCTAAACGAATACAGGAATGTTGTGAATTCTTTAGGGTTACAGTCTTGGGGTAATAAGATTATCATTAGAGAGTGAAATTGTTTCGTTGCTTGGGCAATGCACAGGGTTCGTAAGAAGGTAGCAGCAGCACAAAGGTTCTCACCCACACCCGTCCTCTTCAGGAGTCCACGGCGTGGACGCCAGGCATTTTCTTGGGCTTGCGATGTAGCCACTTCTTAGGTATGGGGTACGTAGGGTTTCCTCTCTCGTTACGATACTTAATGTTCAATATGCTGCACACGTCCTTTTTCACAGCGATAGCACAATCTCCTTTGCAAGCTCAATTGACGTGTGCTTAACTTTTTGCTGTTAAGGTTTAGGGTTTGAAGGTCAATCTCCTCTGCATTTGATTGCTGTTGCTGTCGTTACGGATTAGGGCTTGAAGGTCAAGCTATTGTGCTCTGTACTCATGGTTAAGTGTGAGGGTTTTGAGCTTGAAGGCAATGTGTGCACAGCATAAGGTGATGGAAGAGGAAGCTCTGGCGACAAGTGGACAAGCAAGCAAAGCGCGGCTGAGGTTAGAGAAGAGATCTAGGGCAAGGAATTGGGATGTGGCAGAAATGCTGTCTCTTGCTCATGCCAAGAGAGCAGAGTGGGAGAAGTATGAGCAAGTGACAGTGCGAGAGAGAGCAGAAATGAGTGCACAACAGAAGTGGGATGCAATTGGGCAGTACATGCAGGAGCATGGCTTCCCTGAGCGAGATGGCCGGGGTTGCAAGGTAAAGTGGGAGAATCTTCTTTCAGACTTCAAGGGGGTGAAGGATTGGGAGAACAGGAGTGGAAATGAGGGCCCTGCATATTGGGCCATGTCAAGCAATGAGAGACAAGCTGAGGGTTTGCCACGACAGTTTGCTCAGGAGCTCTTTGATGTGCTAGACAACTTGTACTCTACAAGACAGCTTCCTGAGGATGAATTTCCTGAGTCCCCGACTTCAACAGGTTTGAATACTGGACTTGACAATGTTGGCAGTGGTGATAGAGAACTGGGCTCATCACATCGGAAAAGGAAGGGAGTTTTTGCAAATGGTGTGGAGAAATCAATCAGAGAGACCAGAGATACATGTGTTGCTGGCATTGAAAGGGAGAGAGCATTGATTGGAAAGGAGAGAATGGAGGATGACAGGGCAGATCGACGTGCTCTAATTGGAGTGCTGGCAACCCTAGCTTCTGCATGTGACAAGATTGCAACTAAGTTGAATTGAATAAACTCTGAGAATAGTTTACCTCATCTGTGTCACGTGGATAGAAGATTTCCAGTAACAAATTGTTGAGGAGCAAATGCTAAACCCTACACCTTTATGACCATGAAAAAGCGCCAAGGTTCACATCAATTTTTAGGATGGGGATGTAAATCTGGGGATTTCCACTCTTGATGTTCTACATCACCTTCAAACCCTTGCAAATTGGTATTGTGTAGAAGCAATATACCTTCATAGCAACACCATCTGCAGACAGGAAACTTCAGAGCCTTTCATGATCATACCAGCCAGAGCAATTAGGTGACTGGCAACCTGTAAGATACTCTCAGTACCATAGTCAGTTCCCTCATTCCTCACCAAATATGTTGCCATTGTTGGACTTTAACTTCAAGGTTTGTGCTGGATTTCGGATTTTGACACCACAAATGATTGGATTCAGACCACTATGGGTCTCCTCACAATATATGCAGATACCAAAAAGATTGTTGAGACATGCTTGCTTGATACAGATATGTCCAAAAGGCCCTGTAGGATCCTAATGATTCTTTTTGTGTGTTCAGATACTGACTCACAGGAAGCAGTCAATGAGACATGGTCAATAAGTGAACCTAATTTGAGTTGCAAGTTGGTGACAGAGCAGGAGGAACTTGGTGAGCTGAGGTTCTCACTTGATCATGATTTGAAGCATTCATTGCAGTTCAAACTCCAAATTAAATTTCATTTCCAGATGTGTCATTTTTTCTCAAAAGCAGAAGCAAGTTCATGCAACTGTCTAACCCACCAAACCCATCAAGGGACAAGAAAATTAGCATGTTTTTAGAGAAACTGGATTAGGTTCAACTTGCCCAAACCTTGACACATATGAGGATGGAACACTGGGTATTATTGACTAGATGATGGATCAAGAGGATTATGAGTTAATAAGGAGCTCATTAACTTCCTGCTCACTAACTCTCTAAGCTTTTGGGAGAGAGTAGATGCAATCTTGTGTGGTGGATGACAAAGAAGTATTGTTGAATGCTCAATGTTAAACAGTGTTCAACCTTGGATGGGGATGCACTATCAGTGTTGGTGAGCTCACTAGCAAAAATCCTTGATTTTGTTGAGGGTTTATCCAACTCCATAGATGGAAAAATTATGTTTCCTACTTTTTTGGAGTCTCAATAATGTTTGTTATATCCTCTACTGTTGCTCCTTCATATTTATGGTCTAGTGCAAAAAATGAACTTGAATAATTATCCAACGTAGATTTCTGAATAATTGAAAACACCATATTCAAAAACATTTATTGCCAACATGGCACATATTGAGAAATTATTATATGACTTTAAATATGATATTGAGTAGTCAATTCAATAGGAAATGTCACAGGACATGGCCTGTATGTTAGTTGACAGTTCCAAGATACTTAATTTTCAAGATTCATCTTTCTTATGTAGAAGATTAGGGTGTAATAAGGATATTGCCTCCTAATCTTATTGGATAAGCTATATGTGGATTATGAGACAATGAAAAAAATTTTAAAAAGATTTGTAACAAGAGGGCTTAAAACATTTTTTCAAATGAAAATATTGTAAGCAAAAGCTAGAAATGTAAATTATGATTTTAAGAAATTGGTGGTGTAAATATTTGAGATAGCCAATGTACATATTATAAAATAAATTGACATGCCAAATTGTTGGCATGAATCCTTGTAGTACCTTTTCAGGTTTGGAAATAATAAATTTTTTTTTGGAAATGCTGAGTTTTTCAGAAATTATTTGTTTAAACTGTCAAAAATTTAAAATTTACAAGGGAGAGCAAAATGCAAAAATTGGTGAAAACCAATGTTGTCTAGCTTTTGATTTCAAAATGAACCTTTGATTTTGATTATAACATATATTTTGTTTTTGACGGAACCTCTGATCTAGTCTTCAAACTGCTTGTTTAGATTTTTAAAACCTTTGGCTCCAATCATTTGCACAAAGAATTTCAAGCCAATTCAATTTAAAACAAGGTCTAATTTTATTTTCATTACACATAACTAACCTCAAGCAGCAAAAAAAAAAGAGTTAATTCAACTACTTTTACACACTTGAAGATAAAAATCATATAATTCTAATCATGAGAAATTTTTAGAAACTAATATATGAATTTTTTTGCATAATCTTTCATATTGTTGTCGTTTGACAAATGATTTTGTATAATTTTTCATGTGGTCATCCCTAAACAATTCCATACTAGACAACTATTTCACTCT
>Ga0116226_10001202_pt1 | contig 22455 bp, 23 predicted proteins | sample S1TSphfallax_FD_89692 | JGI IMG/M metagenome (GOLD analysis project Ga0116226, IMG submission 89692) | Host-associated microbial communities from peat moss isolated from Minnesota, USA - S1T2_Fa - Sphagnum fallax MG | ecosystem: Host-associated > Plants > Peat moss > Unclassified | place: USA... | reverse complement strand
ACGCTCAACCGGATGATGCACGCCTATGCCGGATTGAGCGCCGGACAGCAGGCGCAGATCGCGCCGATTTTTGTCACAGTGGATCCCGAACGGGACACAGTTTCCCAAATGAATCAATATGTTCAGTCCTTCTCGCCGGCCTTGATCGGGCTGACCGGAACGCCTGAACAGGTCGCCGCGATCGAACGCGCCTATCATGTCTATGCACGAAAATCCGGCAGCGGTGTTGATTACACGATGGACCACAGCTCGATCCTCTATCTGATGGGCAAGGATGGCCGGTTCCTGCGCCATTTCAATGGCGACGCCACGGAGCAAGAGATCGCCGACGGATTGAAGCAGGCGATGCGGGCGGACTAACCTGCCGACCGACAATATCTTGGCAATGAATTTACGGTATGAGTTTCGGCATAGGCCGTGATAGTGAAGTCCGGTGACCAGCCTTTCGGCGACTCAAAGACGGACGCTGATCACAAACTCCTGGGGTTTCAATGCTTTATACATTGCATGAAATGCACTATGCGGCGATTTCGCCGGTCCGTGTGGCCGCCAAGTCGCTGCAGGACATTTTCACCAATCCGTGGATGCCGATCTCCTATACCGGGTTCGGACGACACATCGCCGCCGGCTGCGAATTGCTCGAACGCACCACGCGCCGCTACGCCAAGCCGGAATTCGGTCTCAAACACACCAAGATCGACGGCGCGAAGGTGGCGGTGAGCGAGGAGACCGTTCTCGCCAACCCCTTCTGCAATCTGCTCCATTTCAAGCGGGCCGGTTCGGACAAGGATCCGCGCGTGCTGCTGGTGGCGCCGCTATCGGGCCATCACGCGACGCTGCTGCGCGGCACGGTCGAGTCGCTGCTGCCCGATCATGATGTCTATATCACCGACTGGATCGACGCCCGCGACATCCCGGTCGAGGCCGGCACCTTCGATCTCGACGACCATTTCAACATGATCGTCGACTTCCTGCGGTTCCTCGGCCCCAACACCCATGTCATCGCCGTTTGTCAGCCCAGCCCCTCGGTGCTGGCCGCCGTGGCGCTGATGGCCGCCGAGGACGATCCGTGCCAACCCGCCACCATGACGCTGATGGGCGGCCCGGTCGACACCCGCCAAAGCCCGACCAAGGTCAACGAGCTGGCCACCCATCAGAAGCTGCACTGGTTCGAGACCCAGCTGATCCACCAGGTGCCCGCCCCCTATGAGGGCGCCGGCCGCGACGTCTATCCCGGCTTCATCCAGCTGTCGGGCTTCATGGGCATGAATCTCGATCGCCATCTCGACGCCCATGTGCGTTTCTTCCATCACCTGGTGCAGGAGGACGGCGATTCGGCCGATCAGCATCGCCGCTTCTATGACGAATATCTGGCGGTGATGGATCTGCCGGCCGAGTTCTATCTGCAGACCATCCGCACTATCTTTCAGGAGCATGCGTTGCCGAACGGCACGCTGGTCTCGCGCGGTCGCAAGGTCGATCCGGGCGCCATCAAGAAGACGGCGCTGTTGACGGTTGAGGGCGAGAACGACGACATTACCGGAGCAGGCCAGTGCGAAGCTGCCCACAAGCTCTGTACCAGCCTTCCGGCCGAAATGCGCCAGCACCATTTGCAACCCAAGGTCGGCCATTACGGCGTGTTCAACGGGCGCCGCTGGCGCGAGGAGATTTTGCCGCATGTCCGGGCCTTCATCCGACGGCACGACAAAGCCGTTCTGGCAGGGTAAATCCCTGGGGGAGATGACCCCCGAGGAATGGGAATCCCTGTGCGACGGCTGCGGTAAATGCTGCCTTCACAAGATCCAGTACGAGGATACCGGTCAGCTTTGCTACACCAATGTGGCCTGCAAGCTGCTCGACCTGAAAAGCTGCCAATGCTCGCGCTATGACGTGCGCCAGCGCTATGTGCCCGATTGCGTGCAGCTGTCGCCCGAGAATATCGGCGAGTTGGCCTGGATGCCCTCGACCTGCGCCTATCGCCTGCTGGCCGAGGGCAAGGAGCTGTTCGACTGGCATCCCTTGGTGAGCGGCGACCCCGACAGCGTCCATCGCGCCGGTCAGTCGGTGCTCGGCAAGGCGGTGCCGGAGAAGAAGGCCTGGTCGCTGGAACATCATATCGTCGATTGGCCGATGTAATGGTCGGGCTGCGGAAGGATCGCGGGCTGACCTCGCTGCTGACCCACCCGCAATGGCCGGTGCCGATCCAGGTCAGGCGCAGCGGACGGGCGCGCCGCATGTCGCTGAAGGTTGATCCGACCCAGCGCATCGCGACACTGGTGCTGCCCAATCGGGCGTCCGAACGGCTGGCAATGGATTTCATCGCCGATCATCTGGGCTGGCTGCAGAGCCGCCTCGATGCCCTGCCAACGCCGATCCCCTTCGCCCCCGGCACGGAAATTCCGCTGCTCGGCAAGCCGCATATCCTGGCAGCGGCGCCCGGCGCCCGACGCGGGGTCTGGATCGAGGAAAATCGCATCCAAGTCTCCGGTCCGCCGGAATTCTTCGCCCGCCGGGTCGGCGATTTCCTCAAAGCCGAGGCCAAGCGCCGGATCCTCGCCCGCGCCGAACCGATGGCGGCGCAGTTGGACCGGCCTTTCAAGGCGGTGCGCATCGGCGACCCCAAATCGCGCTGGGGCAGTTGCAACAGCAAGGGTACTTTGGCCTTTTCCTGGCGGCTGGTGCTGACCCCCGACGCGGTGCTGACCTATGTGGTGGCCCATGAAGTGGCGCATCTGCGTGAAATGAACCATAGCGACCGCTTCTGGTCGTGGGTCGAAACCCTCACACCCGGCTATGAAGCGCAGCGCCACTGGCTCAAGACCCATGGCGCCACGCTTTATCGGTATGGCTAAAGCGGACTGTAAACCCTGAGGCGGTGCCCGTCGGGATCGAGGGCGACGAAGGTGCGGCCGAATTCCAAAGTCACCGGCTCCTGCTCGATCACCAGGCCGCGGCGCGCCCAATCGTCATAGCGATCGGCGACAGAACTGTCGTCGGGCTCAGAGAAGATCAGTTCGGCGCCGCCGCTATCCTTCTTTACCATCGGTTCCACCATGTGTTTGGCCCATAGGCCGAGGCGCATGCCGGAGGGCAACACATACATTGCGAAGAAAGGCGAGGATTCGACCGGTTCGACACCGAACAAATCGCTATAGAAGCGCGCGCTGGCGGGCGCGTCCTTGACATAGAGAATGACGAAATTGAAGGCGTTCATGGCGGGTTCTCCCAAGATGTGGGAGAACCCTAAATGTCCCGGCTGACAAAAAATGTCAGTAGCCGCGATCAGGGGCCCTCATTCATGAAAGCACCGATTATGATGTCCTGGTCATCGAGCGCAATCTGCCAGTGGGTCGCCCCTCTTTCCTGGAAGACGGAGAAGACGTCGGATCCATTGCGCCCCACACCGACGAAGTGGATCGATTTTATGGCGCCCTGCTCGGACAATTTTTTCGATATCGCCGGCAGTTGCTGCCTTACCGCCTTGGCCAGCGCGGGGCTCATCCTGTCATAGGGCGGCGCGCCTGAGATCACCCCCTCCACCAACTGGCGCAATGACGCTTCGCTGCCCGATCGCGGAGTCTGGTCGGCAAAACGCTCGGCGGCGCGCGACAAGCCGAGTTGAGCCGACGCTTCGTCGGTTCTCGTCATCGGTGTATCGGCGCCATTCTGATGGAGGACCACACTGCTGGCGACACCATCCGGACCCGGGACGAACGTGAATTGCGCGTCGACCAGTTTCGAAAAGAAGCGGGTCGAACTTTCCGCGAAAATGGGCGATGCCTGCTGGCCGGTCAATTGTGCCGACAGGCCCGGCCCGTCATGAGCGATCGTGAGGAATATGCCGTCGGTGAGTTTATAGATGCCGACATAGCCATCGAGACTCTTGGGGTCGATGGCGATCTCCTTATGCGCTTGCTTGTCCGCGTTGGGCGGGCTGACTTCAGCGGCACCCGCGGTGAGCACCAACCCCAAGAGAATGAGAACCAGCGCCGACGCGCTGGCGAATTTGGCTTTCTTACGCAGCATTGTACGAATCCTTTGGTCGAGGAAAGATTTCGATTCGCTCATGGCGGCGACCACGCCGATCCGCCCGGCATGACGGTCGCCGACCGTCAGCAGCATGGCGCCATACTTGCGGAGATCGTGGCCGCGCCGGAGCACACGGGCGTCGCAATCGATCTCGATGGCTCGGCGCAACCGGCGCAGCTGCCACCACAGCGGCAAATTCCAAGGCATGCAGACAACCAGACCAAGCGCAATCAGCAGCAATTGGACGTCATTGGCTTCGAGGTGCGACTGCTCGTGGGCGATCACCAGCTCCTGCTCCGCCAGTGGGCAGTCGAGCAGCCAGCGCGGGACGACGATCTCGGGGTTGAACAATCCGACTACCGCCGGGCCGATGGCGTCCGTCACCAAGACCGGCTGGCCGGCGATGCGTATGTGCTGCCAGTCCCGCCTTTGGCGCTTGAGCCACAGGCCGCTGGCAAGCAGGCCGCCCACCAGCAGAAGGGAGAGGGACGCCCACAGTCTGATGAGAATGCTTGTCGTGGTCCGCGACCAGACGAAGGTTTCCTGCCCGGCGGCTGCGATCCAGTGGGAGGGCGACAAAGTGGTCTCGGTCAATTGCCGCAGCACCACCGCTGGCCTGCCGGCGGGCGATGGGCTCTGGCGGATCAGGCTGGGAATTTGCACCGTGACCGACGAGATCATAATCGGCATCGCCAGCGAGGCGATGATGCTTGCCCCCCATACCCACCGCGTCCCCTTCTTGCGGAGCAGCGCGGAATATTCGAAGACCAGGGCCGCCAGTCCGAGCAGCAGGCTGACGAGCAGGACATAGAGGATCCAGACCGCCATTCAGTCCTCCCTCTTCTCGGCCTGATCGGCGAGCAACTGGCGCAGACGGGCCAACTCGTCGATGCTGAGCTTGCGGTCCGACACCAATTGGGTCAGCAGCAGTTCGGCCGAGCCCTTGAACAGCTTGCGGGTAAGGTGCCGAAGCGCGCTACCGCGCGCCGCCTGCTGCGCCACCTTGGCGTGATAGCGGTGGCCGCGTCCCTCCTCTTCATGGCCTACATGGCCTTTGCCTTCGAGGGTACGTAGGATCGTCAGGACGGTGTTGTAGGCGAGCGGATCGGGAAGGGCGTCGCGGACTTCGGCGACCAGGGACGGGCCGCGCTCCCACAAGACCTCCATGATGTCGATCTCACGGTCGGTGAACTGGATCTCCATCGGGCACCTCATAAACTATAAATATAGTTCAGCGTGCCCGAATGCCCTCGCCATGTCAACTATGGTTATAGTTTAACCCGCTCGACGGAACCGCGCGGCGGCTCCAACGTGTCGCGCCATTCTTTCATCAGAAGGTGGCGGCGGCGCGGATAGCGGTCTTCGGTGGCCGCCAAAGTGGCGATCCGGTCGACGCGGAAATGGCGGTAGGCCTGGCGCAATTCGCACCAGGCGCAGACGATACGGGCATGGTCGAAGAAAGCCACGGCGAAGGGCCAGACCAGGCGCGAGGTGCCGGCGCCCTGCGCATCCTGATAGGTGATCTCGATCTTACGCTCGTCGCGGATGGCCTGGCGGATGTCGGGCAGTCCGATCTCGCCCGCCGTCGGCGCATGTCCAGGACCGATCAGCAAAGCAGTGGCGTCGACCGTGTCGCGCAGATCGGAGGGCAGCACGGCGGCGATCTTGGCCAGCGCGTTGCGCGCCGCAGCACTCAATCGGTTGTCGGCAGTGCGATCGGCGACCCAGCGGGACCCCAGCACCAATGCCTCGATCTCATCCTCGGAGAACATCAGCGGCGGCAGCATGAAGCCGGGCTTCAGCACATAGCCGAAGCCGGGCTCGCCTTGAATATCGGCGCCCTGCTCCTGCAAAAGCGCGATGTCGCGATAGAGCGTGCGCAAGCTGACCCGCAGCTGTTCGGCCAGCGCCGCCCCCGTCACCGGATAGCGATGCCGGCGCAGGATTTCGATCAGATCGAGAAGTCGTTTGGCGCGCGGCATCGGCGGTGCGGGAGGGTCAGTGTTTCTTGTCACCCGTCAGCATATGGACCAGATTGGACCAGATACTGTCGTCATCGTCCTTCTCGCCGGCCGGCTTGGCCTCGTCGCCGGAGGCGACCGGCGTGTCGGCCTCGGGCTGGACCTGACCGGGCAGCGGACGGACGGCCAAGCCCTGTTCGGTGGGCAGCATCACATTGTGCCACAGCTGGGCCGGCAGGGTGCCGCCGGTAATCCGGTTGAGCGGCGTGTCATCGTCATTGCCGAGCCAGACGCCGCAGACATAGTCCGCCGTGAAGCCGATGAACCAGGCGTCGCGGTAATCCTGGGTGGTGCCGGTCTTGCCGGCCACCGGACGGTCGCCGAGCTGGGCCGCCTTGCCGCTGCCCTCCTGCACCACCGCCACCATCAGGTCGGTCATCTGCTTCAAGGGCCCCGGCATGATCACCTGGCCAGTCCCGCCGCCCTGGCGCTGATAGAGCGCCTCGCCGTGCGTACCGTCGACCTCGGGATAGCCATAGGCGAACACGCCCTGACCGCCATTGGCGAAGGTGGCATAGGCTGCCGTCATCTCGATCAGCGGGACTTCCGATGTACCCAGCGCCAGCGAGGCGTTGGCCTGCAAGTCGGTGGTAATGCCAAGCCGCTTGGCCACCGATACCACGCGCTTGGGCCCGATCCGCTCGATCAGGCGCACGGCGGCGACGTTGGACGATTCCGCGAATGCCTTCCGCAGCGTGATCGGCCCCTTATATTTGTGGGTGTAGTTTTCCGGCCGGTATTTTCCGGTGGTGATCGGGCTGTCCTCGATGATGTCATCGGCGGTCGCGCCCTGCTCCATGGCGGCCAGATAGAGGAACGCCTTGAAGGACGAGCCGGGCTGGCGCATGCCTTGGGTGGCACGGTTGAACTGGCTGGTGGCGTAATTGCGCCCCCCCACCAGGGCTTTGACGGCGCCATCGGGCGTCATCACCACGATCGCGCCCTGGCTGGCGCCGGCCTTGGCGCCCGGTCCCGCCAGCAGCGCCTCGAGTTCGGCCTCGGCGCGGCGCTGAATGGTCAGATCGAGCGTGGTGTGGACTACGATGTCGCGGTCGGTCCCGGCGATCGGCGCCACCTGGTCATGGATCCAGTCGGCGAAATAGCGGCCGGTATGCGAGATCTGCTTGACCGTCGCCTGGCCGGTATTGCGGGCCTGGTCGGCTTCGTCCTGGCTGATATAGCCGGCGGCCACCATGTTGGCCAGCACCTGGGCGGTGCGCTTGGCCGACTGGGTGCGGTCATTCTGCGGATTGTAGCGGGACGGCGCCTTCATCAGCCCGCCCAGCAGAGCCGATTGATAGAGATTGAGCTGTGTCGCCGAAATGTCGAAATAGCGCCGCGCCGCCGCGTCGACGCCCCAGGTTCCCGACCCGAGATAGACCCGGTTGAGATAGAGGGTGAGAATCTGCTGTTTGGTGAATTTATGCTCGAGCCAAAGGGCAAGCTCCAATTCCTGGATCTTGCGCTTGAAGGTCTTGTCGGGCGACAGGAACAGATTCTTGGCCAGCTGCTGGGTGATGGTCGAGCCACCCTGCACATAATGGCCGGCGCGCAAATTCACCAGCATGGCGCGCGTGAAGCCGATCGGGTCGAGGCCGAAATGGCTGTAGAAATGCCGGTCTTCGGTCGCCAGCACCGCCTCGGGGAGCCATTTCGGCATCTGGTCGAGGGTCAGGCTTTCGCCATACACATCGCCGAAGGCGGTGATCTGCTCGTCATCGGCGGCCAGGATGGCGATCGAGGGCTTGCGCAGCGTCGCGGTAAGGCCCGAGAGATCGGGCAGATCGAGGGCATAGAAGCCGAACACGGCGGCAAGGGCGATTCCGGCCCAGATCCCCAGCACCAACAGCGCCGAACCGGCGCGGCGCAGGCACAGCAGGGCCAGACCGCCGAGAGTCTTGGGCGCCCTCGGCTGTCTGGACGGCGGCGCCTCCCGGGACGCCCTTTCGCGGCGCAGCTTGCCCTGGGGCTCGGATTTGGCCGCCTTGGGTGCGGCTTTCTGCCCCTTGTCCGGTGCCGAGCGCCGCGACAGGGTGATGCGGTCGTCGGGAGACAGAATAATGCCGTCGCGGCGTTTCTCGTCGTCGTAAAGGTCGGCCATCTGGCGCTCGAAGCTCTAAAATGTGGTCCCCTGGCGGCCCCTGTCGGGATCAACCCAACCATAGCCATAACCGGGGTTTGCGGCTAGAATGGGGCAAGATCGTTAGCGTTGTGATAACGAAGCACCGTCACTGCGCGATTTTTGGGGTGGGTCAATGAGCAAACTTTCTCTGACGGTTCCGGCCGAATTGCTGGAACGTCTGCAGGCGATTGCCACGCAAAAGGAGATCACCCTGGAAGAAAGCGCCTTGGAAGCTTTCGCCGAGTACGCCGAGTCGTGGGAAGATTTCAACCGCAGTCTCGAGCAGCTCGAGGCCGGCGAGGAAGAACGGACGGTCCTGAGGGCCGTGAATGAGAAATAAGATAAGGCGCGCGCCTTATTCTATATACTCACCGGCATAAACACCCCAGAACTCATCGCGCTTGAGCCATCCCTGGATGTTCTCGATATCGACCCGGCAGTAGTCCTTGTCCTTCGGACAAGACATAAGGCGGCCCATTACATTGGCGTCCAGCACGGCCAAGGCAGGCGACTTATCGTCCGGCTCGGCGCGCAGCTTGCGTTGCTGGGGACCGATCACCACGACCATGCGCCGCGCCGACAACATGCTCTGATGCACCCAGCCCTCGGTGCCCTGCCAGTCGCGGATCTTGCGCCAGGCCTCGAACTCGGCGATCACCTCGACCGGCATTTCGCGGCGGGTATAGATCCAGTCGACCGGATAGCGCACGCCCGGGCCGGTGCGCAGATTGACCTCGTCCGAGCGCAGCGAGACGAAGCGCGGCAATGGCAAGCCGCTGGTCTCCGCGGCCTGTGCGCAAAGCCCTCCCATGCCCGCCAGAATGACGACAAACAACAAGCCCCGTAAAACCGGCAGCATAACGTTGAAACGGCCCCTTCGTTTCGATGTGTGAATAATTGCCGATCGGCGTATGGCGGTCAAGCGAACGACCTGCCTGCGGCGCCGACCGCCGAAACCACACCTCTTTTACCCGCCAAGACGTCAACAACGCCTAAACATTTCGCGATCTCCCAGGCAGCCTTGGCGGTTTCCCTCTTTGTCCGTGTGCCCTGGCAAAGCGATGACGGCCCTTCGTGTATCGCTGGACAAGCGCCCCCCATCTTGCTACAGCCGTCATAGTGCCTTCGATAGGGGATGTCCGATGCCTGCCAAAAAGCCTCTGGTCGTGGTGACCCGCAAGCTGCCGGAGGTCATCGAGACCCGCATGATGGAGCTGTTCGATACGCGGCTCAATCATGACGACCGGCCAATGTCGAAATCCGCCCTGATCGAAAGCATAGCAGGGGCCGATGTGCTGGTGCCGACCGTTACCGACCGCATCGACGCCGCGGTGCTGTCGCAGGCCGGCCCCAATCTGCGCCTGATCGCGAATTTCGGCGCCGGCGTCGACCATATCGACCTGGCGACAGCGCGCGCGCGCGGGATCACGGTCACCAACACCCCCGACGTGCTGACCGAGGACACCGCCGACATGGCGATGGCCCTGATCCTGGCGGTGCCGCGGCGCCTGGCCGAGGGCGAGCGGCTGGTGCGCTCGGGCAAATGGGCCGGCTGGGGGCCGACCTTCATGATGGGCCGCCGTATCTGGGGCAAACGCCTCGGCATCATCGGCATGGGCCGCATCGGCCAGGCCGTGGCGCGCCGCGCCCGCGGTTTCGGCCTGTCGGTGCATTACCATAATCGCCGCCGCCTGCATCCCGAGATCGAGCAGGAATTGGAGGCGACCTATTGGGAGAGCCTCGACCAGATGCTGGCGCGCATGGACGTGATCTCGATCCATTGCCCGCACACGCCCGGCACTTATCACCTGCTATCCGCCCGCCGCCTGCAGCTGCTTCAGCCGCACGCCTATGTCGTCAATACGGCGCGCGGCGAGGTGATCGACGAGAACGCCCTGACCCGCATGCTGCAAAAGGGCGAACTGGCCGGTGCCGGCCTCGACGTGTTCGAGCATGAGCCGGCCATCAATCAGAAGCTGCTCGAACTCGACAATGTGGTGCTGCTGCCGCATATGGGCTCGGCCACGCTGGAGGCCCGCATCGATATGGGCGAGAAGGTGCTGATCAACATCAAGACCTTCGCCGACGGACACAGCCCGCGCGACCGCGTGCTGGCCAGCATGCTCTAGACCGGGATGGCGATTTGAATGACGCCCCGACCAGGCGCCCCCGCAAGCGCCAGCCGCGCCAAGGCGCCTTCGGCGCCACCGTCCAACTGCAAAATGTCGATGGCATCGGGCGGCTCAGCGATCTTTATTACTGGCTGCTGACCACCAGCCGGACCAATTTCCTCGGCTCGATCCTGGCCGCCTATCTCGGCACCAACGCGCTGTTCGCCCTGGCCTATATGGGCAGCGGCGGCGTCGAGAATATGCGCAGCGACGCCTTCAGCGACGCCTTTTTCTTCTCGGTGCAGACCATGGCCACCATCGGCTATGGCCGCATGGTGCCGATCAGCGCGCTGGCCAATAGTCTGGTCACGGCAGAAGCCGGCATGGGGCTGTTCGGCATGGCGGTGGCGGCCAGCCTGCTCTTCGCCCGCTTCACCCGCGCGACCGCGGGCGTGCGCTTCACGCATAATGCGGTCATCACCCAGTTCGACGGCAAGCCGACTTTCATGTTCCGCATCGCCAACCAGCGCGATACCCGCATCAATGAGGCGCAGATCCATATGGTGGTGGCGCGTCAGCACAACACCGCCGAGGGCCATAATCACCGTCTTCTGGCCGACCTGACCCCGGTGCGCTCGTTCAACCCGATCTTCGAGCTGTCCTGGACCGTGATGCATGTGATCGACGAAGAAAGCCCGCTTTATGGTGTGACCCCGCAGGATATGGAAGAGAGCGTGGTGGCCGTCAGTGTCGTCTTCTCGGGCCACCATGAAGGCTTCCAGCAGCGGGTGCATGCCCGCCACACCTACACCCAGCCCCTGATCGAATGGGATCGCCGCTTCGCCGACATCATCTCGCGCGACGAAGAGGGCAATGTCATCGTCGATTATGCCCAATTCGACACGCTGCTCGCGGTCGATCCCAAGGATCTGGTGCTGGGTTAGACTTTGCCGCAGCAGGAGCAGGCGGGGTCGCGCTTGAGCCCGATTTTGCGAAAGGCGGTGGACAGGGCGTCCACCAGCAGCAGGCTGCCCGACAAGCTGTCGCCGATGCCGAGGATTTCCTTCAGTACCTCCACAGCCTGCAGGCTGCCCATCAGGCCGGCCATGGCGCCGAAGACCCCGGCCTGGCCGCAATTGGGCAGGTCGGCTTCGGACAGATCGTCGGGATGGAGGCAGCGATAGCAGGGGCCGCCGGGCTTGAAGGTGGAAATCTGCCCCTCGAAGCGCAGCACCGCCGCCGAGACCAGGGTTTTGCCCTCGGCCTGGGCCGCGTCATTGACGAGAAAGCGGGTGGCGAAATTGTCGCTGCCATCGGCGACCAGGTCATACTGCCCGATCAGCGCGCGGGCGTTCTGTTCGGTCAGACGCAGCCGGTGCGGCACCAGCGTTACGTCGGGATTGATGGCAGCGACGGCACGCACAGCACTGTCCACCTTGGCGGATCCCACGCTGTCGGTGACATGCAGGATCTGACGCTGCAGGTTGGACAATTCGACGACATCGTCATCGACCACGCCGATGGTGCCGACACCCGCGGCAGCCAGATAGAGGATCAGGGGCGAGCCAAGCCCGCCCGCCCCGATCACCAGAACCTTGGCCGCCAGCAATCTGGCCTGGCCTTCGCCACCCACCTCCGGCAACAGAATATGCCGGGCATAGCGGTGAATCTGTGCTTCGGTGAAATCCACTTGCCTCAGCCGATCCCCTCGAACAGGGCGGTCGAGAGATAGCGCTCGGCGAAAGAGGGGATGATGGCAACGATCAGCTTGCCCGCATTCTCCGGGCGCGCGCCCAATTCCAGCGCCGCGGCCAGCGCCGCGCCCGAGGAGATGCCGACTGGCACACCCTCGATCCGGGCAGCCTTGCGGGCGACCTGAAAGGCGGTCTCGTTGCCGATCTGCAGGATCTCATCGATCACCGAACGGTCGAGATTGGCCGGAATGAAGCCGGCGCCGATACCCTGGATCTTGTGCGGACCCGGCGCGCCGCCCGACATCACCGGGCTGTCCTCGGGCTCGACCGCGACGATCTGCACCGCGGGCTTGCGGGATTTCAAGACCTTGCCGACCCCTGAAATCGTGCCGCCGGTGCCCACGCCCGAAACGACGAAATCGACCTTGCCCTCCGTATCTTGCCAGATCTCCTCGGCGGTGGTGGCGACATGGATTTCCGGATTGGCCGGATTCTCGAACTGCTGCAGGATGATGGCGCCGGGGATCTCGGCACTCAGCTCCTCGGCGCGGCGCACCGCCCCGGTCATGCCCTTGGCGGCCGGGGTGAGATCGATCTCGGCGCCCAACAGCAGCAGCATTTTGCGCCGCTCGAGCGACATGCTCTCCGGCATGGTCAGGATCAGGCGGTATCCCTTGGCGGCGGCGACGAAAGCGAGCGCAATACCGGTATTGCCCGAGGTCGGCTCGACGATGGTGCCGCCCGGTTTCAGGCGGCCGGAGTTTTCGGCGGCTTCGATCATGGCCAGGCCGATACGGTCCTTGACCGAGGAGAGCGGGTTGAAGAATTCCAGCTTGCCGACGATGTCGGCCTTGACCCCGGCATCGGCGGCGAGGCGCTTGAAGCGCACCAGGGGCGTCGCGCCGATGGTGTCGATGATGCTGTCATAGATCCGTCCGCGCGGCGGATTGACGAACTTGGGCATGGTTCTCTCCAAGGGTAAAAGCGTATGACGTGTTAAATGGTGAAATCCATCTTCTGCGCCACTTCCGAGAGGATGCCGGCGCGATGGGCGTTCATGCAGAGTTCGTCGATGGTGATGCCGTCGAGGCGGGTCATGATCTCGTCTTGCAGGCCGGTCCACATCGGGTGGATCACCTGCAGACCCAGCGCCGAATTGGGCTGCTCCTCGGGTCCCTCCTCGCCGGCTTCGAGGGCGCGCACGACCCGCACGATCTCGCCCACCGAAATGCGCCGCCGCTCGCGCGCCAGACGATAGCCGCCGCGCGGACCGCGCACGCCGGTCAGCAGACCGGCGCGCACCAGCTGCTGCAAGGTCTGTTCGAGATAGCGCTTGGGGATACCCTGGCGGCGGGTGATCTCGCGGCTCTGCACGGGCTCGCCACCGGCGTGATAGGCGATGTCGAGCACCGCTTCGATGGCATAGAGCATCTTCTTGGACGGGCGCAGCATGCTCAGTGCCCCGTCGAGCCGAAGCCGCCGGCGCCGCGTGTGCTGGCATCGAGGCTGTCGGCCTCGGCCCAGGCGATGCGCTCGACGCGGGCGATCACCAATTGGGCGATGCGCATGCCGCGCTCGATCTTGAAGGGCGCCTTGCCGTGATTGATGAGAATCGCCTTGACCTCGCCGCGATAGTCGCTGTCGATCGTGCCGGGCGCGTTGAGCACGGTGACGCCATGTTTGGCGGCCAGGCCCGAGCGCGGCCGGACCTGGGCTTCGAGATGGACCGGCAGGGCAAATGACAGACCGGTCGGCACCAGCGCTACCGAGCCCGGCTCGATGATCAGCTCGCCCTCGATGGCGGCCAGCAGATCCATGCCCGCGGCGCCCGACGTCTCATATTTCGGCAAAGGCAGATCGCGCGCGTGGTCGAGACGGGTGACCGGGACGGAAAACTCACTCATGCAAACGCTCCGACAAGGCTAGGGCCAACCGGGCTGCCACGTCCTTCTTGGACAAAGGCGGCCATTCGGTGACTTCATTCTTTTCCACCAGCCAGACCCGATTGGCGTCGCCGCCGAACGTAGCAGTGCCGGGGGAGACATCATTGGCGACGATCAGATCGCACTTTTTGGCCGCCAGCTTGGCCTGGGCATGCTCGACGATATTTTCGGTCTCGGCGGCGAAGCCGACCAGCAGACGGGGGCGCGAAGCGTCCAGTGCGCCGAGGCCGGCCAGGATGTCCGGATTCTGGGCGAACTGCACGGCGGGTGGCGCCTCGCCGGCCCGCTTCTTGAGTTTTTGCGGCGCCACCGCGGCGGCGCGCCAATCGGCGACCGCGGCGGCGCAGACGGCAATGTCGGCCGGCAAGGCGGCCAGGCACGCCTGTTCCATCTCCCGCGCGGTCTCGACCTTGACCACGGTCACGCCGGGCGGATCGGCCAGCGCCACTGGTCCGCTGACCAGGGTGACGGCGGCGCCCAAAGCCGCCAGCGCCTCGGCGATGGCGTGGCCCTGTTTGCCGGAGGACCGGTTGCCGATGAAGCGCACCGGATCGATCGGCTCGTAGGTCGGGCCCGAGGTCACCAGCGCCCTTTTGCCGGACAAAATGCCGGGACTGGCGAACACCCCTTCGATCGCGGCGACGATATCCATCACCTCGGCCAGCCGCCCGTCGCCGACTTCGCCACAGGCGAGATCCCCGGCCCCCGGTCCGATTTGCAGCACGCCGCGCTGGCGCAAAGTCGCGATATTGGCCTGGGTTGCGGGATGGGCCCACATCTGCGCATTCATCGAGGGGGCCACCAGGATCGGCTTGTCGGCCGCCAGCAGGGTGGTCGAGGCTAGATCGTCGCACAGTCCAAGCGCCATCTTGGCTAAAAGGTCGGCGGTGGCTGGAGCCACGACGATCAGGTCGGCCTGGCGGGAAAGATTGATATGCGCCATGCCGTTATCGTCGTGCGGCGAGAACAGATCGTCGGACAGCGGCTGGCCCGACAAGGCGGCGAAAGATAAAGGGGTGACGAAGCGCTTGGCGCCCTCGGTCATCAGACAGCGCACCGCCGCACCCCGGTCACGCAGGCGGCGGATCAGATCGAGACTTTTATAGGCGGCGATGCCGCCGGCGACGACCAGAAGAACCCGCTTGCCGGACAGCGTCACCGGCCACTCCCAAAATACGAAAAATTTCTGTGTTAAAATAGAAAGCTACACGCCGTTGCGCAAGAGGTGTTCAATTCAACGCCGCCACAGCAGGAATAGCAGCACCATCACCAGCGCCCAGGGCAGCCAGCCCGGGAAAACACCGCGCCGGCCGATGACCTTGACCGAATCGCCATGCAGCTTGAGCCCGCCATTGCGGAGCGCCGCCACCGTCTCTTCGGCGTGCGCCACCAGGCGGGGCAGGCTTTCCAGCGTGGCGAACAGGCTGCCGATATTGTCCTTGACCCGCGCCGCCGGGCCGATCGTGTCGATCATCCAGCTTTCGATCAGAGGATGCGCCAACTCCCACATATTGACTTCGGGGGCGAGGCGCCGGCCGATGCCCTCGGCCACCAGCATCGATTTTTGCAGCAGCAGCAATTGCGGCTGCGCCTCCATGGCGAAGGTCTCGGTGACTTCGAACAGCTGTCCCAGCAGCCGCGCGATCGAGATTTCATTGGCCGGACGCCCGAGGATCGGCTCGGCGATCGAGCGGCAGGCCTGGGTGAACATGTCGACCGATTTGTCGGCGGGCACCCAGCCGGCCTCGAAATGGACCTCGGCGACGCGGCGGTAATTTCCGTTGAGGAAGCCGAGCAGCATCTCGGCCAGGATCTTGCGGGTGGCCAGATCGACCCGCCCGGTAATGCCGAAATCGACGGCGATCAGCTCGCCCCCGGCACCGACGAACAGATTGCCGGGATGCAGATCGGCATGAAAGAAGCCGTCGCGAAACACCATGTTGAAGAAGGTGGCGGCCGCCTTGCGCACCAAGTCGAGTGGCTGATGTCCGGCCGCCTGCAGGGCCGCGACCTCGTCGATCGAGATGCCGCTGACCCGCTCCAGCGTCATCACCCGGCGCGCCGTGCGCTGCCAATCGATCGCTGGGATGCTGAAATCGTCGTCGCCGGTGAAATTGTCGGCCATTTCAGCGGCCGCGGCCGCCTCGAAGCGCAGATCCATTTCCTGCACCACGGTGTCGGCGAAGGTGACAACCGCCTCGGGCAGACGCAGCCGCTTAGCCTGCGGCATGACCCGCTCGATCACCCGGCTCATCCAGCCGAACAGTTCGATGTCGCGGGCGAAGACCGCCTCGACGCCGGGGCGCAGCACCTTGACGGCAACCAGCTCGCCCTCGGTGGTCACGGCGAAATGCACCTGGGCGATCGAGGCCGCGGCAACCGGGGTCTCGTCGAAGGAGGCGTAGAGTTCTTCCAGCGGACGGTCGAGTTCGGCCTCGATGATGGCGCGGACTTCGGCGAAGGCAAAGGGCGGCAGCCGGTCATGCAGTTCGGACAGATCGGCGGCGACCTCCTCGCCGACCAGATCGGGCCGGGTCGAAAGAGCCTGTCCGAACTTGATATAGGTGGGACCGAGCGCCTGCAGCGCCGCAACCAGCCTTTGGCCGGGGCGCAGCGCGGCAAACGCAGGATCGGTGCGCCGCAACAGCCAGATCCGCCAGGCCGGGCCGCGGGTCTCGAGCGGAAACAGGGCGCCGTGGCGCAAAAAGACCAGCAGGATACGAAACAGACGGAACAGATTGAGCGGCGTGCTGAACAGAAACATCAGAGTCGCCAGCCGCTATGCAGGGCAGCGATTCCCCCGGTCAGGTTGCGGAAGCTGGCACGCTCGAACCCCGCCGCGGTCATGCGCGAGGCCAGTTCGGCCTGGGGCGGAAAGCGGCGGATACTCTCGACCAGATATTGATAGGCCTCGCGGTTGCCGGCCACCAATTTCCCCATCCAAGGCAGCACCTTGAAGGAATATTGGTCGTATAGCTGGGCCAGACCCGGAAGCACGACATGCGAGAATTCCAGGCACAGAAAACGCCCGCCGGGTCGCAAAACCCGACGGGCCTCGCGCAGGGCCTCGTCGATATGGGTGACGTTTCTGAGACAGAAGGCGATGGTGACGGCGTCCACCGACCGGTCCGGGAAGGGCAGCGCCTCGGCATCGCCGCACACCCAGTCGATACCGTCGAGGATGGCGCGGTCGACGGCGCGGTCGCGCCCGACCGACAACATCTCCTTATTGATGTCGCACACCGTGACCGGCCCGCCGCCGGCGGCGCGGAACCGGAAGGCGATGTCGCCGGTGCCGCCGCCGAGATCCAACAGCCGCATGTCGGTTCGCGGCCGCAGGGTCTCGATCATCGTCCCTTTCCACAGCCGATGGATTCCGCCGCTCATCACGTCGTTCATCAAATCATAGGAGGGGGCGACGCCATCGAACACGGCGCGCACCATCGAGGCCTTCTCCTCCTCGCGGACTTCGCGAAAGCCGAAATGGGTGGTTTTGGCGGAACTTTGAGCGTGATCATCTGCTGTCATGATCACTGACCATAGCTCATGCGTTTGACGTGTGCCACCGAGAGTGCTTTTCTCCGATAAGATGTGTTACATAGAGGGTGCAAATGGTTGATCGCCGTGGCGAGGCCATAACGTCAACAAACTTGACCGGCACCTCCGACCTGCTCAACCTGTATGCTGAACAGGAATAATCTGACTGTCGCACCCAAGGGCAAGCGACACCGCTCTAGTCTATAATACAATTGTCATCCAATTTCAGATCAATTTTGACGTTGTTTTAAGCCAGAGAAGCGGAGTTATCTGTTGCACCAAAATGTTGCGGACAATGCGATAAATCCGGCCACAGAGAGTCTTCGAGTACTTTATATCGAGGACTCGCTTGCCGATTTCAGCCTGGCCGAGCGCCGCCTGCGCAAGGAAGGTTGGGATATACGCTGCCTGCGTGTCGACACCTTGGAAAGCCTGACCGACGCCCTGGATTTTGGCGATTGGGACCTGGTGCTGATCGATTTCAACGTGCCGGGCCTGCCCTTCGAGACCTCGCACGCCGCCATCGAGGCGCGCATGCCCGACATACCGATCATTCTGGTCACCGGCAGCGTCGGCGAGGAAAGCGTCATCGAAATGATGCGCATGGGTGCGTGGGACGTGGTGCTGAAGGTCAATCTGGCCCGTCTGTCCGCCTCGATCCGCCGCTGCCTGCGCGAAGCCGGCGAGCGCCGGGCACGCCGCGTCGCCGAGGCCGACCTCAAGACCAACGAAGAGCGCCTGACTCTGGCGCTGGCCGCCGCCGAACTGGGTGTGTGGGAATGGAACGTCATCAGTGACGAGACCTGGTGGTCGCCGCAATGCGGCGCGGTCTTGGGCGGCGATATGGGCATACGCAGCTTCAGCGACTTTCTCGCCTTGGCCCATCCCGACGATTCGAAAATCCTCCAGCAGCGGATCACCGAGGCGCTGGTCGGGCGACTGACCTTCGAAGCGGACTTGCGCGTGGTCGGTCAGGATAGTCAGGAGCGCTTCATTTCCTGCCACGGCCGCCCCCATTACGACCAGGACGGCCATCCGGTGCGCGTGGTCGGCGTGATCGGCGATCTCACCGCCAAAAAACACCAGGAGCGCGAGCGGCGCCAGGCCGAGACGGTGTTCGCCAGTGCCCAGGAGGGCGTGCTGATCACCGATCGGGAAGGCACCATTCTGACCGCCAATCCCGCCTTTTGCATGCTGATGGGCTATGGTGCCGAGGATGTGATCGGGCGCAATCCCCGCCTGTTCACGTCGGACCGCCATGACGATGCGTTCTATAGCGGCCTGTTCGACCAGGCCCGCAGCACCGGACGCTGGCAGGGCGAGATCTGGAACCGGCGCGAGGACGGCGCCGTGGTGCCCGTCTGGTTCAGCCTGACCGCGGTGCGCGACGTCGCCGGCACGGTCAGTGGCTATGTCGCCACCTATAGCGATATCAGCCATATCAAGCGCTCGGATTCGCAGCTCGAATTCCTGTCCTATCACGATCCGCTCACCCGCCTGCCCAACCGCACGCTCCTGCTGTCGCGCCTGCAGAGCGCGATCGGCCGCGCCCAGCGCGGCGGCACGCACGGCGCCGTGCTGGTCCTCGGGCTGGACCGCTTCAAGGCGATCAACGACGCCTATGGCCGCGGCGTGGGCGATGGGGTGCTGCAGGTCGTGGCCAAACGTTGCCGCGAGCGCTTGCGCGACGGCGACATGCTGGCCCGTCTCAATGGCGACGAATTCGCCGTGATGCTGGAAAAGTCGCCGCATCCCGACCATGCCACCCTGGTGGCCAAAGGCCTTATCCACGCGCTCTCGCAGCCGATCCAGGTCGACGGTGTCGGCGAAGTGTTCCTCGGCTGCAGCTTCGGCATCAGCCTGTTCCCCGACGACGGCACCAATGCCGAGCGTATCCTGCGCAACGCCGATTCCGCCCTGGCCCAGGTCAAGAAGAATGAGCGGGGCGGCATGCGCTATTATACCGAGCAGCTGATCGCCGCCGCCACCGAGCGCATGACGCTGGATGCCGGCCTGCGCCGGGCGCTGGAACGCCAGGAATTCGTGCTGCACTATCAGCCGCTGGTCGAGACCGTCAGCCGCCGCCTGATCGGGGTCGAGGCGCTGGTGCGCTGGCAGCGTCCCGAGGACGGGCTGGTGCTGCCGGGCCAGTTCATTCCGCTGGCCGAAGAGACCGGCCTGATCGTTTCACTGGGCGCCTGGGTGCTGGAGCAGGCCTGCCGGCAATTCACCGACTGGATCGGGGCGCGGCTGGACATCGATGTCCTGGCGGTCAATCTGTCGCCCATGCAGTTCCGCCACCCCGACCTGGTCAAGATGGTGGCCGAGAGTCTGGCCCGCACCGGCATGCCGCCCGAACGGCTCGAACTGGAAATCACCGAGACTGCGCTGATGGATGTGGTCGAGACCGAGGCAAAGCTGAAGGCGCTGAAAGAGATCGGGGTGCGCCTGTCGATCGACGATTTCGGTACGGGCTTCTCGTCACTGGCCTATCTCAAGCGCTTCCCGCTCGACAAGCTGAAGGTCGATCAGAGCTTCGTGCGCGACATTCCGGCGCAGCGCGCCGATACGCAAATCGTCGCCGCGGTGATCTCGCTGGCCCGAAGCCTGCATCTCGACGTGCTGGCCGAGGGAGTCGAGACCGAGACCCAGCTCGACACGCTGCGCGCGCTTGAGTGCGAATTCGCCCAAGGTTATCTGTTCAGCCGGCCGGTATCGGCCGAGGATATTCATCCGCTGTTGCGAGAGAAGGGCTGAAGGATGGGGGGCGCCCCATCCCATCCTCTTTCCGCGCCCAGGTGGATACAGTGCGACTCCGCCGAAAGCCTGATGACGGCCCCTATCATCCTGCTCTAAACTCCCGCCATGCCCGAATTACCCGAAGTCGAAACCGTCCGCCTCGGCCTCGAACAGGCCATGGCCGGCCGCCTGCTGCTGCGCGTGATGCAGCGCCGGCCCGATCTGCGCCGGCCTTTCCCGCCTCTGTTCGAAAAGCGCCTGACCGGGCGGCGTATCGACAGCCTGTCGCGGCGTGCCAAATATCTGGCGCTGCATCTCGATGACGGCACCGCGGTGCTGGTCCATCTCGGCATGTCGGGCCGCTTGCTGGTCGGGCGGCAAAACAATGAGCCGTTCGGGGCGCATGATCATGTGGTCTTCGATCTCGACGATGGCGGACGCGTCGTCTTCAATGACGCGCGCCGCTTCGGCCTGGTGGATCTGACCGAGACGGCCCGGCTTGCCGAGCACCCTTTATTGCGCGATATCGGCCCCGAACCGCTGGGCGATCATTTCACCCCGAAGCTGCTGGGCTCGCGCATCGCCGGCAAGTCGAGCGCCATCAAGATCGTCCTGCTCGACCAGACCGTCGTGGCCGGGATCGGCAATATCTATGCGTCGGAAGCGCTCTATCGTGCCGGGATCGATCCGATGCGCGCGGCCCACAGCCTGAAGCCGGCCGAGATCGCCAGGCTGGCGCCGTCCATCCAGGCGGTGCTGACCGAGGCGATCGCGGCGGGCGGCAGTTCCTTGCGCGACCATCGCCGGCCCGATGGCGAACTCGGCTATTTCCAGCACGGCTTCAAGGTCTATGACCGCGAGGGCGAACCCTGCCCGGGCTGCACCTGCCGCGAAGGGATCCAGCGCATCATCCAGGGCGGGCGCTCGACATTCTATTGTGCGAAGAAGCAGCGTTAGGTATGACATTCGTCATGCGGAAGCTCCTCGCGCTCGCCCTCATCCTGCTGTACCCGGCCCTGGCCGGGGCCGGCGAAGCTTTCCTGACCGCCATCGAGGATGTGCCGCTGGCACCCGGCTTGGCCGAGCAGGCCAATGGCGGCATGGTGTTCGACAGCCCCACCGGGCGCATCGTCGAGGCCGCGGCCAGTGGGCCGATATCGGTCGACCAGGTCAAGGCGTTCTATGCGCAGACCCTGCCGCAGCTCGGCTGGAGCGATGCGGGCAAGATGACGTTCCGACGCGACAGTGAAATCCTGCGCATCGCCATCGAGGCCGGCCCGCAAAAGGGCGCGGTTCTGGTGCGCTTCAACCTCGCCCCCAACCGCTGACGGATATCTCCATGGCCTATGACACCATCATCGTCGACAGCAAGAGCGCCGTCGGACTGATCACCCTGAACCGGCCCAAGGCGCTGAACGCCCTATCGCAGCAGATGGTGGCCGAGATCGGCCGCGCACTCGACGCGTTCGAGGCCGACGAGGATATCGGCGCCATCGTCATCACCGGGTCCGACAAGGCCTTCGCCGCTGGCGCCGACATCAAGGAAATGGCCGCCAAGACCTTCGCCCAGGCCTATCTCGAGAATTTCATCACCAAGGGCTGGGAAGCGGTCTCCAAGGTGCGAAAGCCCACGATCGCCGCGGTGGCCGGCTATTGCCTGGGCGGCGGCTGCGAAGTCGCGATGATGTGCGACATCATCCTGGCTGCCGACACCGCCAAATTCGGCCAGCCCGAAATCACCATAGGCATCATCCCCGGCGCCGGCGGCACGCAGCGCCTGCCGCGCGCGGTGGGCAAGGCCAAGGCGATGGAAATGGTGCTGACCGGGCGCATGATGGACGCCGACGAAGCCGAGCGGAGCGGGCTGGTCAGCCGCATCGTCCCGGCCGCCGACCTGTTGGCCGAAGCGCTGAAAGTGGCCACCCGCATTGCCTCGATGGGCCGCGCCTCGGTCTATGCCGCCAAGGAATCGGTCAATACCGCCTTCGAGACCAGTCTCGCCGAGGGCATCCATTTCGAACGCCGCCTGTTCCACGCCCTGTTCGCGACCGAGGATCAGAAGGAAGGCATGGCGGCTTTCGCCGAGAAGCGGCAGCCGACCTTCAAGAACAAGTAAGTCCTCGGCTGCCGCGCAGGCGCGCGAGGCGCGACCGCGAAGCGCAGCCAAGCCCTCCGCGGAGGGCGCCCGGCGTTTGAGGGGCAAACAGGCTCAGCCGACCCTCAAGAACCGCTGAGCACGGTGGCTTCGCGGCCATCGTT
>Ga0116226_10001201_pt1 | contig 22481 bp, 15 predicted proteins | sample S1TSphfallax_FD_89692 | JGI IMG/M metagenome (GOLD analysis project Ga0116226, IMG submission 89692) | Host-associated microbial communities from peat moss isolated from Minnesota, USA - S1T2_Fa - Sphagnum fallax MG | ecosystem: Host-associated > Plants > Peat moss > Unclassified | place: USA... | reverse complement strand
GGAAATGGGCTTTCCACGCGGTATTGTCACAGCGAGCGGCTTTTGGTCAAAACGGGCGACATGGTCAGCAAGGGCCAAGAAGTGGCCCTGATCGGTTCCACCGGCCATTCGACCGGCCCGCATTTGCACTTCGAAGTGCTCAAAAATGGCGCCCAGGTCGATCCGCTGCGCTTCATCGGCGAGGACCGATAGGCGAACCGGCCGCGGGCTCGCGTGAGCCTCCAAGAGCGTCAGTTTAAGCGGGTCCGGATTCGCGTACAATGCGCCGTTTTCTCAAGGACTCTCCCTCGTGTGGAAGTTTCTAACTCAGGTTTTCGGCAGCCGTAATCAGCGACTGGTCAAGGAGCTCTCCCGTACGGTTGCGGCCATCAATGGCTTCGAGGCCAGCATCGCCGCGCTTGCCGACAGTGAATTTCCGGGCCGGACTCAAGCACTGAAGGCGCGGTTCGCCGCCGGAACGACACTCGATGAGCTCGTGCCGGAGGCCTTCGCGCTGGTGCGCGAGGCGTCCCGGCGCAAGCTCGGCTTGCGCCATTTCGACGTGCAGCTCATCGGCGGCTTGGCGCTGCACTCTGGGAAGATCGCTGAAATGCGCACGGGCGAGGGCAAGACCTTGATGGCCACCCTGCCGGCGTATTTGAATGCATTGTCCGGTGACGGCGTGCACGTCGTGACCGTCAACGAATACCTGGCCCAGCGCGATTCGGAATGGATGGCGCCCGTATTCCGGTTCTTAGGTCTCGAGGTGGGCGTCATCAAGAACGCGCAGTCTCCGGACGAGAAGCGAGCCGCGTACGCGTGCGACATCACCTATGGCACGAACAACGAATTCGGCTTCGACTATTTGCGCGACAACCTTGCGTTCCGGCTGGAGGATCGCGCTCAGCGAAAATTATCCTTCGCCATCATCGACGAGGTGGACTCGATTCTGATCGACGAGGCACGCACGCCGTTGATCATTTCGGGTCCCGCCGAGGAGAGCACCGAGCTCTACATCAAGATCAACACCTTGATCCCGCGCTTGGTCCGCCAGAAAACCGAGGACGGTCCCGGCGATTATGCGGTCGACGAGAAGACCAAACAGGCGACGCTGACCGAGGACGGCCATCAAAAGGTCGAGGAATTGATGGCCGAGTTGGGGCTGCTGCGCGAAGGCGAGAGCCTCTACGATGCGACGAACATCCGGTTGATGCACCACTTGAACGCCGCGCTGCGTGCGCATGCGCTCTACAAGCGGGATCAGGAATACATCGTCCGTCAGGGCGAGGTCATCATCGTGGATGAATTCACCGGCCGAACCATGCAGGGTCGGCGCTGGTCGGACGGTTTGCATCAGGCGGTCGAGGCGAAGGAAGGCGTCAAGGTGCGCGAGGAAAACCAGACCGTCGCGTCCATCACTTTCCAGAATTTCTTCCGTCTGTACTCCAAGCTGTCGGGCATGACCGGCACTGCCGATACCGAGGCATTCGAATTTCAGCAGATCTATGGGCTCGAAGTCGTGGTCATTCCGACCCACAAGCCCATGGTCCGTCAGGACAAGTCCGACCTCGTGTTCCTCTCGGAAGCCGATAAATTCCAGGCCATCCTCGAGGACATCCAGGATTGCGTGAAGCGCGGTCAGCCCGTGCTGGTCGGCACCACGTCGATCGAGACCTCCGAACGGCTTGCCAAGCTCCTCGCCGGCGCCAACATTGCGCACGAGGTCCTGAACGCCAAACAGCACGAGCGCGAGGCGCACATCGTCGCGGAGGCGGGGCGACCCGGCGCTATTACGGTGGCCACCAACATGGCGGGCCGTGGCACGGACATCGTGCTCGGCGGCAGTCCGCAGACCCAGATCGATCTCATCGAGAATCCGAATGAGGCCGAACTCAAACAGATTCACGAGGAATGGCGCAAGCGTCACGAGCAGGTTCTCGCCGCCGGCGGACTGCACATCATCGGCACGGAGCGTCACGAATCGCGACGCATCGACAATCAACTGCGCGGTCGCTCGGGTCGCCAGGGCGATCCGGGCTCGAGCCGGTTCTACCTGTCGCTCGAGGATAACTTGATGCGCATCTTCGGCGACCCCACGCGCATGAAGGCACTGATGACCCGCGTGGGAATGAAAGCCGGCGAAGCCATCGAGAGCGGGATGTTGACGCGCCAGATCGAGCGCGCCCAGCGGCGCGTCGAACAGCACAACTTCGACGCTCGCAAACAATTGCTGGAGTACGACGACGTCGCCAACGACCAACGGCGTGTCATCTACCAGCAGCGCACCGACCTCATGAGCGCCGACGACGTCGCAGAGGCCGTCAAGGGCATTCGCGAGGACGTGGTCGCGGAGATGGTCGATCAATACGTGCCCGTCGACGCGGCCGATGACCAATGGGACGTACCCGGATTGGCTCAGGCCATCGAGCGTGATTTCGGTCCTGCATTGCCGATCGAGGCGTGGGTCAAGGAGGACGCCGCCGCGGGCGCTGCCGGATTGAAGAAGAAGCTCCTGGCGGCGCTCGAAGAGGTCTACGAGCAAAAGGTGGCGAGCGTGGGTGCGCAAGTCATGCGCTACATCGAGAAAGAGGTGATGCTGCGCACCCTCGATCAGCATTGGCGCGAACACCTCGCCGCCATGGATTACATGCGGCAGGGTATTTACCTACGTAGTTACGCCCAGAAGAATCCGAAGCAGGAGTACAAGCGCGAGGCCTTCGAGCTGTTTTCCGCCATGCTGGATCGCATCAAGTTCGATACCGTAACCACGGTTTCGAAGATACAAGTGCGCAGCCAGGAGGAGATCGAGCGCGAGGAATTGGAGCGGCAACAGCGGCTCGCGCGCGCGCTGCAATTGCAGCATGCCGACGCCGTATCCCCGATCCAGGCGCCTTCCTCCTACGAGGAAGGCCCCGGACCGGGTGGACCTGGGAGTTTTGGTCCCGGCGGCGGATCCCTCGAGGCCGATTCCCGTGTGGCCGGACCCATCGCCGCACCCTTCGTGCGCGAACTGCCGAAGGTCGGGCGTAATGAACTGTGCCCGTGTGGGTCCGGCAAGAAGTTCAAGCACTGTCATGGAGCGTTACAGCAAGCGAGCGGTTGAGCCGGACAGACTCAAGGAACTGGCGAGTCGAGTTGACTCCGGGGGAGTCATGTGGCGTTCAAACTGACGAAAATCACGCCGGCCGTGATGAGGAGAATGCCGACCCATTGGAGAGGGGCGAGTGGCTCATCGAAGAAGAACCAAGCCGACAGGGCCATGAGTATGTAGAAGCCTGCCCCCGCACTCGCCGTAGCGACTCCCATCTTCACCCGGGAAACCACCATCATCCAAAGTAAATATCCAAAACCTTGGACCGCGACCGCTGCGTATATCCATGGTGACTGGGCGGCACCGATCACAAATTGCCCCAGGTTCTTCATGGCGGTACTGCCCCCCAGGGCAGCGACGCCGCGCTTCAGTAACAACTGACCGAGAACCGCGTTGATTGAAACGGCCAAGATCAGTAGTTTTGTGGGCATGAAGAATATTTCCTGCTGTCATAAATGTAATACGTCACGGCTTGCCGGATACTCCCCACGCCAACCTTGAGAGATGCTGGCGGATGGGCGGCCCCCCGATCGCATATGCTTCGGTACGGTTATCGGCCAGCAGAAGATTTTCCTGTTGAGCCTGCCAAAACGTCCCACTTTGGTTCCAGTTTATGGTCTCGTACGCCGATCCATCCCTGCCGACAAGCAAAACGCGCCGATTGCTCGCAATGATCTGACGAGTCATCGAGTGTCGCCCGGACTCGAACATCCAAGCATCCAACTTGTTGCGTGGCGGTCTGGTACGAAGAGCAAGAAAATCATCCCTGCCCACCAAGAATCCGTTGGTGCGGACGTGTGGATTGGGAAAGCCCGGGAACAAGGAAAAAAGCAATGGAGCCGCACCGAAGGCTGCCAAGCGCCCGCCTAGATGCATTTCGGTAGCCCCAAAACGCAGCGCTGTGGCCGGCATGCTTTCCCAAGATCCGGTGGCTCCCACGAGGCCGACGCCGGGGCAATGGTAGGCGTCCAATAGTTTCCGAAGCCAATCATCAGTCCGAAACCGGGCAAAGGAATTGGTGAAGACCAGTGAATGCTGGTTCAGAGCCTTCGCAGCTAACAGATACGTCCCGATATCGTACCCTTCGTCTGGAAAGTCGATCTTATGGTGGGGCACTCGGTTCATCACTGCGAGTATGTCGGACGGCGGGGCGTTCGATCCAAACCCTTTTAAAAGGAAGATCAGTGCGTGTCTTGCGCCGGCAGGGAAACGCTCATAGCTTTCTACAAATCTTTCGACTGTTCGGGCATCATTCCCTGCGCGGACGAGATGAGCGACCGCAACATCCGCCGATTCCTTCACGAGTCCACCCGGTGTTTTCGAAAGCCTATTTTTCCGATGAAGGGCGTTTCGCTTGATTCAAATCGCATTCAGTCGACTCTGTACGGCTGCATGAGAGACTTTACTATGCTCGGAAAACTAAATAGTCGACACGTTACTCTCCTTGGCATTTTGGCATCGGTCTCCTGTTTGGCCTACTTTTACATGCTTGATCGGGTCGTGTTCTCGTCCCGACTCTTTGTACCTATTTTTGCACTGTTGCTCACTGTTTACGATGTCCGTACGGCATGGCTGACGGTTTTAGTTTGCATCGTGGCGACATTGTGGAAGCGCTCCGAGCCCGTGCTCAAGCTGATCGACTTCCTGGCGGAACACCCCTCGAAGGTGACCATCCTATACGCGTTGATGCTTGCGATTGGAGCCCTCGGCGTCTACCACAACGACGCATTTTCGATGGATGAGTATGCTGCCGTTTTCCAATCGAAGGTTTTTGCTGCGGGACACCTCTACGCTCATGTGCCGGCTGGTCTAATCGATTGGTTGGTCGTTCCGGGGTTCAATGGCTCCTTCCTGTTCGCGTCGAGGCTAACGGGTTACGTAATCGAGGGTTATCAACCAGGGTTTGCCCTGCTGCTCGCTGCGTTCGAGTTTCTTCACGCACCATGGCTTTGCAATCCCGTTTTATCTGGGATCGCGGTCTACCTGATCTTTATGATCTCCGTCGCCTTGTCGCAGGACAGGCGGGTCGGTGGGTGGGCCATGCTGTTCGCGATATCCTCGAGCTCACTAGCTGCATACGGAATTTCGTATTATTCCATGCAAGCTCATCTGGTCGCGAATTTGGCGTTCGCCTATCTCCTGATTGCACCTACTCAACGGCGGGTTTTCTGTGCCGGCTTGATCGGTTCGCTGGCACTCATCCTCCACAATCCGTTTCCGCATGCCATGTTTGCGACTCCGTGGGTAATCAATTTGATCTTCGATGGGCGCAAACGCGGGTATGTTTTCCCGTTGATCGCCGGCTACATACCCGGTGTATGCGCCGCTATCGGATGGTTCGCCCTGCGAGCATGGGTATTGCCGGTAACCCACAGCGTGGGGGGAGTCACCGGAGTGGGAGGCGGTGTTTTCGTATTCCCCGACATGGATACCCTTAATTTGCGTGCGGCCTCCACTGCGAAGATGCTGCTCTGGGGGTCTCCATGCATTTTTTTGTTTGCCATCATCGGTCTGTCACGGTCTCGCGGTCTTGACGGAGTGCGGCTGTTGGCTGCGTCGGCGGCGATCACATTCCTCGGCTATTTCTGCGTACAACTAGATCAGGGACATGGGTGGGGATATCGATATTTTCATTCCGCCTACGGTGCCATCCCCGTACTCGCCGCCATGGCGATGCGTCCAAGGGGAGGGGCGATGTTCGACGGCCTCGTCCCCTTTGCCGGAGCCGCTACCTTTTTGGGATTGGTGGTATTGCTGCCATTTCAAATGGCACAGATAGAAAGTGTGGTCAGGCGCCACGCCGCGCAAATTCCCGCCTTGAAACGACCCGGTGCCAACATTGTTTTCATCAACCCGAGTGGCGGATTCTACACGGGTGATCTGATTCAATTCGACCCATTCCTCAGAGGAGGCGACTTGATACTCGTCAGCCACGGCGACGTGTTGGATACGAAACTGGTGATGACAAATTGGCCCGCCGCCAAAAAGATGGGCAGTGGGCCGCGGCTAGCCCACTGGTTCCTTGGCGCCGACGAAATGCATCCAGGAGTAACTTTACGGCAATCGTTTGATGATAAAACGCGGACCGAGCTTCGCGAAGCAGCGCCTTAGTCTTGTATCAAGGTCAGAAATGACCGGCCAACCGCGCTTGTATGCGTGGGGCGGTGCGTTCGAATATGCGTGAGTCCCGGAAATATTTGTGTAGGCCGCGCGGGCCGAGCCGAACCAATTCGCTCACAGTCTTAAATATTTGGGTGTAGTCGCCCGAAGATGCAGCGGCAAGTGCGCAATTGACCTGAAGCGAAGCGCGCGCAACCGGCCCTATGAGATTCTGTCTCGCCGCCAAGCGAGGAAGATGGCGCTCCAAGACGGTCTCCATCTGATTCTTAAAACTCGCTTGATCTTTGCTACCGGTGACCGTAAGTGAATGCTTGTGGATACGAAAGCCGATCGTCGTGCACTCGTGGTAGTAGACCGGACCTGCAGCAGCCAGCTTGAGCCAAAGATCCCAATCGGCCGTATACCACAGCGTGTCATCAAGACCGCCACACCGCAGCCAAGCATCACGCCGGAATACGGGAGCCGGAGCCGCAATAAAATTCTGCACCAGCAGACGTTCGAGAATGAATTCAGCTGTTAATGATCTTTCCGTGGGTAGAGGACACTGCCACACTCCCAGACGACGCCCGTTTTCGTCCATTATTACGCTGGGCGAGAGGTGAAGCATTGCGTCCCTTGAACCCTCTATCCATCTGCGCGCTGCCTTGACGCGTCCCGGAAGCCAAATATCATCGACTCCCAGCCAGCAAACGTGACTCGACCGCGCTTTTTCCACTCCAAAATTCGACTTCGCATGCCAGGATGCGAGATCGGGGCGATGGAAAATATGCATATCAAGCTGTCCCGTGAAGCGTTTCGCCATATCGATTGATTCTGACGTCGGGCTGCCGTCCACGAATATGACTTCGATCCCAGTCGCACGCTCCGCGGCGATCGAACTCAGGGAGGAGTCGATCCAGTGGTGACCACAATACGAAGGCATGATAACGCTGAGCCACGGCTCACTTATCGTGGCGCTCATTCGGTCTCAACGAAGCTCAGCAATAAGGCGCCGAACAGTATCTGAGTGCCGATGGCCAACGTGGTTACAGCTGGGATGGTTACGCGCATGATTTCGCTGGGTACCAGCGGTCCGAACGAAGAGTGCCCCCATTGGACCACCGCATAGATTGCTCCCGAGATTCCGGCCAACACGCACCCAATACCGAGAAACACGCCGAAGTGAATCGACGAAGCCTGGAGGAGGCGATCGAAGAACGAGGATGCCGCGAGCAGGTTCAGCTTTCTCGATACGGCTATCGCGAGTAGACCGAAAAACATGATCTGGGAGCCGACAATTGACGCAATCGAAAAGTACAGCAACGCATTGATGTCGAGGGCGAACATGCCAAAAACGAGGCGGGGCTTGATGGTGACCGCAACTGCCCCGACCGCACCGAACAGTGTGGTAAGAAAGCCGGGGAAAAAAAAGAGCCACTGAGGACTTCGCAGAAGCATGAAACTCAGGTGGCGCCAACCGTCGCGCCATGGCCTCAAATGAGGCCGTCGTTGGCGCCCATCCGGGCGCAAGGTCGTCGGCACCTCTGAGATGCTGATTGCCGCGAGCGATGCTCTTACCACCATTTCACTGGCAAATTCCATGCCTGTCGAGCGGAGGTTCAATTTTATGATCGCCGATCTATCGAATCCGCGCAGCCCGCAATGAAAATCGCCAACAGCAGGCGAGAAGAGCTTGCGACCAATGAACGAGAGGGCCGGGTTGCCCAGGTACCGATTGAGGAGAGGCATCGCGCCCGGCGAAATTCCTCCTTTAAACCGGTTGCCGACCACGAGTTGCGATCCGCGGCGCAGCTCTTCGACAAATGCGTCCAGATTCGTAAAGTCGTAAGAATCGTCGGCATCGGCCATGATGACGTAGATACCTCGCGCTTCGTGTATCCCAGCCAACAGGGCGGCACCATAGCCCCTTTTTTCCACTTCAATGACGCGCGCTCCGGCAATTTTCGCAAGTTCCTGCGATCCGTCGGTGGAGCCGTTGTCAGCGACGAGCACCTCTCCAAGGATCCGGCGACTGCTGAGATACGCGCTAGCCTTTCTAATGCAGATGTCCACCGTCAGCGCCTCATTGAGGCACGGCATTAGGATGGTCAATTCTACGAACGGATCGCCTTTGATTTCATGAATGTGAAGGCTTTGCCCTGCCACAACTCACACCGTGCTGGATTAGGTGGCTTTAATCTTACATATTGTACGCACTGCGCGCTGTGCGGCAGGTCGCAAGGCGTCCAATCGGCATTCGATGGGCGCAGGAAATAGCGTTTCGGCGATGAAGAAAACCTAAGGGCCGCGTAAGCGCTCGTCAAAAAAACGCAGGATGGTCGCATAGGCATGGCGACCATCGTGCTGACGTAAGAGTCCATGCTTGGCGCCGGGGTACACCATCACGTCGAACGGCTTGCCGAGTTCCTGGAGCCGCCGAAACAGCTTGGTGCTGTTGAGAAACAGCACGTTGTCGTCGGCCATGCCGTGGATTATCAATAGGTTGCCACGAAGGTCCTTCGCGTAGGGCAGCACCGAGCTGGCCTCGTAACCGGCTTCGTTGTCCTGCGGCTTGCCGAGGTAACGCTCCGTGTAGTGGGTATCGTATAGATGCCAATCGGTGACAGGTGCACCGGAGACGCCTGCACGAAACACGTCCGGCGCCTTGAACATCAGCATGAGCGTCATGTATCCGCCGTAGCTCCAGCCCCATACCCCGAGTCGCGATGAGTCCACGTAAGGCTGGGAGGCGAGCCACCGGGCACCCTGGACCTGATCGGCGACCTCGATGTCACCGAGCTTGCCGTGTATGGGCGCCTGAAACGCGGTACCGCGAAATGCGCTGCCGCGATTGTCGAGCTGAAACACGACATACCCGGCGCGCGTCAAGATTTGAGTGAAGGAACTACCGGTCCAGCCGTCCGTCACGCGCTGTACGCCGGGGCCACCATAGACTTCAATGATGGCGGGATGGCGTGTCGCCGGATCGAAATTCGCCGGCTTGAACAGCCGATACTGTAGAGCCTGTCCGTCGGCCGCCGTCAGCGTTCCGAATTCAGGCGTCGAATTGTCCTTAAGATACGGGGCGTCCGGATGCTGCGCATTCAGCGCATTCTCTTCGAGATACGTCATCAGCTGGCCGTCGCGGTCACGCAGACTGACTTGGGGCGGCTGCGTGCTGCTCATGAAGTTGTCGACGTAGAATTGCGCGCCGGCCGGCATGGTGACTGCGTGCAAACCGGCCTCTTTGGAGATTCGCTCCACCGCATTCGGGGTGGTCGTGTCGAGCGACGTTCGGTAGAGCTGGCGTTCGACCGGACTCGCGGCTGTCGCGGTGAAATAAACCAATCGATGCTTTTCATCGACCGCCTTGATGGCTCGAGCGCTAAAATCATCGACATTCCATTCGCCGGCCGTCAATCGTCGTATCTCGCGCCCTTGGTCGTCGTAGAGATACAGGTGTTCAAACCCATCGCGGGCCGAGGCCCAGATGAACTGCCGCGAGTGCTTGAGGAACGTGAGTTCATCGTTGAGCTCGATCCAGACGGGGCTGGTCTCGGTCAAGATAACGCGACTCGCCCCGGTCGCGACATCGGCGAATAGCAGGTCGAGTCGGTGCTGGTCGCGGCTTTCGCGTTGCACGGCAATGGTCTTGCCGTCGGGCAGCCAATCCACGCGCGCGAGATAGATGTCGGGATCGGACCCCAAATCGACGTAGACGACCGTACCGGTGCGAACATCGAGGATGCCGAGCCGCACCAGTACGTTGGGACCACCGGCGGCGGGATAGCGCTGCGCGAAAGTGGCGACATTGTCGGCCGCGATCTCGAACCGTTGTGTTTCCTTGACCGGAGTCTCGTCGACTTTGACGAACGCAATGTGCCGGTCATCGGGTGCCCACCAATAACCCGTGCTCCGGCCCATTTCCTCTTGAGCGACGAATTCGGCCATGCCGTTCTTGATCGGACCGCCGCCATCTTCGGTCAAAGCCCTTTCGGTGTGTGCCGCGAGATCGTAGACAAAAAGATTCTGATCTCGAACATAGGCCACGTAGGTGCTGCGCGGCGAGACCGTGGCGTCCGTGACGAAGCCGGCCGAGTGGCTGATCTGCAAGAGGGCGGCGTCCGCCGGCTTGGCGAGATCGAAATAGAACAGCTTGCCATTCAGGGGAAACAACAGCGCGCGCCCGGACGGGGCGAACGAATATTCGAGAATGCCGGACAAAGCCGCCGTTCGCTGCCGCTCACGCCGTCCTAGTTCCTCGTCCGAAAGCTTCTCCTGGGTGGGGGCCACAATCTTGGAATCGACCAACAGGTGCGAGCGCGCCTCGCGGATGTTGTATTTCCACAAGTCGAGTCGGTCCTTGTCCTCGGGCTTGCCTTGCAGATAAGTCACACGTGAGCCATCGGGCGACACTTTCAGGCCTAGTACCGTGGGACCCGCCAGGGCCGGTGCGTCGAACAACCTGTCGATGGTCAACTCGGCGGCGTGCGGGGCGCCTGCGACCGCGCAAGCTGCCAGGGCAGGGGCAAGGTACCGGCTCGGCGAGCGGGATTCTGGCATCACATGGTTCCTATCAGGGTATCCGAGCGACTCTGCCAGAGTCTGGCTCAACTTTCGATATACTTTGAGGCCATCACGGCATCGGGTGACGCGAGCCCAATCGGCAGAAATGTAAACCGACGTCAGTTTCATGGAGTTCCCTCAGAATGATCGGCCGGTTGTTGAAGGAGCTCTCAATAGCGCTCCGCAGATACCTCGTGTTCCGCGCGAAAGTCACGTTTAGTAATCCGGCGCCCGCTGAGAGCCCGATCGTGACAGCGCCGCTCGATGAACCCAAGCCCGTGAGGTTGGGCATGCGTCCGGCCTATCAGCCACGCGGAAGTTTCGATTGGCAGATACTCAGTGCACCCGGCGGCGAAGTCTACGCCGGGGGGCCTTCCCCCGATCTGCTCGATCTTCTGGTGGGCGAGCCCAAGTTTATCCTCGACGTAGGCTGCAGCCTCGGCGATTTTGCGGCCAGTGCAAAAGTGAGGTTCCCTCAAGCCAGGGTGTGGGGTATCGAACCAAACCAGCGTGCGGCACAGTTCGCATCCGGTCGTATCGATCGTGTGATCCGTCAGCCCATCGAGAGCATCGACTGGACTCACGAAGGAGTGGAGGCGGGGGATATCGATACGGTTTTTCTGTTTGATGTGCTGGAGCATATCTTCGATCCTTGGACGACCTTGCTTGCTCTGCGCAATCTCATCAGCTCGAAAGCCCAGGTTCTCGTGAGCATTCCGAACGTACGGAACGTTCTTTTGATACAGGATTTGATTTCCGGCTATTGGCGTTATCGGCGTGCCGGTTTATTGGATATCACGCATATCCGCTTCTTTACCGAGCAGGATATGTACCGGATGTTCTACCAGACAGGCTTTCGCGTCCTGTCGTCAGGCTCAACCCAATGCGCGCGTTCCCGTGAGATTTTGGAGCAATACCGGCATAGGCAGTTCCCAAGCACCATCGAACTCGATGGGGCGACCATATCCGTGCGCTCGGCCGAGGATCTCGGGAGTCTTTGCGCGCTACAGCACATATTTCTGCTGCAACCCGCCGACTATCACGAGTTGTCAAGCTCCGAACGGCAATGGATCGATGGGGAGCATCCAGCCACTACGGCGTATTGTCCCGAGGAGATTCGTTTGGCCGGGGCCTAGGGTAGTTGTGACACAAATCCGGAGTCGGGCCGTCTTTCACGTTACCATCGCAGACGCTTGGGATAGTAGATAAAATGGTGGCTCGTTGCGAGATGATCGGTGAGGTTTTAAACCTATGTTTGGTAGTTTTTTCAACACGGCGGCAGTGGACGAGTTCGCCGATTCGATAGTGGCGGAAGTAAAGCGAATGCTTCCTCCCGGCTCAGCGCCGGGTGTGAAGAACATCGCTGACCGCGCCGAAAAGTTGAACGAGCGCATCAAACAAAAAACGGGCGAGTTCGCGGCGCAGACCCCAACCCTCAATATCTACAAGAAGGCACACTTGGCTGCCCGCGTGCGTGAAGGCATGAGTGCCCATGGCTATCCCGAGGCATTCGTGAAGTCTTTTTCCTACGATTTACTGACACGTCTACAGGGTGCGGCAAAAGCGAAAAATAGCTGAGCTTCGTGTTCTGTAAGGCAGCCATGACATACTTCACCTGATGAAACGCAGGCAGCCTGATAAGCACGATCGGTCCTTTGCCCAGACTCCATTGTTGCGCGAAGCGGTTGATTTTCACGAAGCCGGCCGATTTGCAGAGGCCGCAGCACTCTATTCGAGAGTGCTGGCGCAAGAGCCAAATCATTTTGATGCCACTCATTTATTGGGTGTGATTGCCCTGCAGCAGGGTCGCTTGGACGAAGCACGGGACTGGATAGGGTCGGCTTTGCGGAGTCGTCCGACCGACTCGGCCGCGCTCAGCAACCTCGGAACCGTTTATCTCAGGCAGCGAAACTTCGAACTGGCCCATCAGCAGTTCGAACGCGCCCTGAAGCTTGAGCCGAACTCTTCGACCGCACTGACCAATCTTGGCACCGTGCTGCGCCAATTGGGGCGCTCGCGCGATGCCGTGGTTCCCTTGCGTCGAGCTTATTCAATCAATCCGAATTCCGCCTTGGTTTGCAACATCCTCGGGGCGTGTCTCTTGGATACCGGCGACCCACACGCCGCCGTGGAGCTGTTCAAAGCGGCGACGCAGGCTGATCCCGTTGATGCCGATGGATGGGCAAATCTGGCCGTGGCGCTGAATAACATTGGCGAACACGATCGTGCGAGAGAGTACGTCGACCGGGCCATTGCGATGCGACCTCATTCATCAGCGACCGTCGCCGCGTTGGCAGCCGTCGAGTTCGAGCAAGGGGATATCGAGACAGCGATCGAAACCTATAGAGAGGCTATCAATCTGCCCGACCCATCGGCGCAGACCTACTGCGCCTTTGCCAATGCTCTTTGGACGGGAGGATTCTGCGAGGAATCCATAGAGCAACTTCGCTTGGCCGTTGCGATGGATGAGAATAATGCGCTGGCACTTTGGAAGCTGGCCATGTCCCAATGCCGGCCATTTTACGCCAACGAGTCTGACGTTGATCTGTCGCGCGGTGCTTTCTCCGAACAGTTGGCAGCATTAGGGACCTGGTTTCATAGTAAGCCCCGAACCGAGGCATATTCCGCCGTCGGGTCAACTCAGCCTTTCTTCATCGCGTATCAGCCATTCAACAACCGGGGGCTTTTGGGTCGTTACGGTGCCTTGTGCTGCGAGTGGATGGGCTCAATGCCGCAACCGGCACTGGCGGGGAAGCCTATCCTAGCTCCGAAGCAGAAGAAGTCGGGCGTAGGAGACCGAATTCGACTCGGCATCGTCTCGGCGCACATCAGGGATCATTCAGTATGGAACGCCATCACGAAGGGTTGGCTGGCTCAATTGGACCAGCAACGATTCGACGTCTGGCTATTTCACCTGGGCCGCACGATCGATGCGGAGACGGAGCGCGCGCGCCGCGCGACGTCACATTTCGTAGATCGGCCAAAAAATCTGGAATCCTGGATACGCGAGATCCAAGAAGCCCGGCCGGATGTTCTCATCTATCCGGAAATCGGCATGGACGCATTGACCACGCAGCTAGCCTCGCTTCGCCTCGCGCCGGTGCAGGCCGCGACCTGGGGCCACCCCGAGACGACTGGCCTGCCCACGATGGATCTGTATCTTTCGGCGGATGCCCTGGAACCGGCAGACGCGCAGGATAATTACACGGAGAGATTAGTTCGATTGCCCAACCTGGGCGTATACGTGGAGCCGTTGACGCCATCCGTCGCCGATCCTGGCCTAGCGTCGCTGGGACTGCCCAGCGATGAGCCATTGCTCCTCTGCCCGGGGACGCCATTCAAGTACTCACCCATGTATGACCACATATGGGCACGGATCGCCAAAGGCATGCAATCCGCGGGCGGCGGCAAGGGCGCTCTGGCGAGATTTTCCGACCGCCTGCGCAAAAGGACCCATGGGCGGCTCGTATTCTTCAAGAGCCGCAACAATTCCATGGATCGCTTGCTTGCGCAGCGGCTTCGAAAGGCCTTCGACGCCGAACACATCGATTTCGATGCGCACGTGTGCGTGATTCCGTATCTGGATAGACCTCAGTTCTTCGGACTTATGCAAAAAGCGTCCCTCATGCTCGACACGGTGGGCTTTTCGGGTTTCAACAATGCCCTGCAGGCCGTCGAGGCGGGTCTCCCCGTATTGGCCCATGAAGGCGCTTTCATGCGCGGTCGACTAGCGAGCAGCGTCATGCGCCGAATGGGTCTGCCGGAACTCGTCGCTGCCACGAACGATGAATTCATCGAGACGGCGGTTCGCTTGGCCTTTGACGTTCGTCGACTCAATGAATTGAGAACCGAAATCATCAACCGACGGACGATCCTTTACCACGACGTCGAGCCCGTGCGGTCCCTCGAAGCGTGCCTTAGCAAGGCGGTTGGGCAGATCGCGGACACGCAACACTAGCTTTATTGTCACGCCACGCTGCGCGAATCGGGGTAGATAGTCGCGGGCGGCAACCCAGCGATATAGCGTTCGTATATCTTTTCATACGCGATTTCCAGATTCTTGGTGAAGTCGACCGTATTGAACAGAGGAGTCATGAGGCGGTTACGGGCGAGCTTTTGCTTTATCTGCGCCAGCCGATCAGGGTTTGCAGCCATTTCTACGGCCAATTCTTCGTATTCGGCTGCTGAGGATGTAACCAATTCCGGCAAGTCGATAGCGTTCAGCAAACTCGCGGCCACCCGTCCGGCGAACGTCTTGCCAATACAGGTCAACACCGGCAAGCCCGCCCACAAAGCGTCGCTCGCGGTCGTGCCAGCGTTGTACGGCAAGGTGTCCAGGAATAAATCCATCGTTCGAAACCTGGCCAGATAGTCGGGTTGGGGAATCCGCCCGCCAAAAATGATCCGCCGCGAATCGATGCCGCAGAGCCGGGCTTCCCGGATCAAGTTGCCGGCAGCAACATCGTTGTCCGCATAAAGGAACAGTACGCTTGCCTCCACGCGCTGCAAAATCCGCATCCAAACCGAAAAAACGCCCGGCGTAATTTTGTAATTCGAGTTGAAGCAGGAAAACACGAAAACGGACGGCGGAATCCCCAGTTCTTCACGAGTGAAAGTGACGTCGGCTATTTGGCGCCGTGAGTCGTTAACCTGATAGCACGGTAAATAGATGATTTTTTCCGCATAATGCTGCTGTTCAGAAACCGGTACGATGGTGGAATCGGCAACCAAATAGTCCATATAGGGCGCGCCCATAGTCCCCAGATAGCCGAGGTAACTTAGCTGAATCGGAGCGGCCCGGAGCGCGAAAATCTTGGTCCGGCTGTGTTCGGTAAAGCCACCGAGATCGACCGCGATGTCGATTTTTAATTCGCGAGCCAGTAATGCCACTTCCGCGTCCGATTTCTTGCGGACATCCACGAAGTTATCGAATGTTCGCTCCAACCGGGAGCGCATGGGGTCGTTCGTCTCCGGTCCGAATGCAAATGCGCTAACTTCGAATTTAGATCGATCGTGAGTCTCGAATAATTCGGCACTCAACAGCGAAACGGGATGATTACGGAAATCCGCGGAAAAATAGCCTATTCGAAGTTTCTCGCCTCTACGTCGCATAGGGATCGCTGGCAGCGAACTGTCAGGCGGGCATTCCTCACGCACAAAGATTTGTGCGGCCTTACGCTGTAGAGCCGCGGAATCAACTAACGATAAGGCGGGAAAAGGGGGGCAAACCGCGCGATCCGCGAGCAATGCTTCTACGAGCCGGATCGAATCCGATTCCAGGTCATCCCACTCGCAAACCTGCATTTTGGCGTAACGCCGCATACCGAGCGTAAAGCGGTGATTGGGATTGAGCGAGATTGCTCGATCGTAACTGGCAATTGCAGATTCAAACCGCCGAAGCTTCAGCAGCGACGCGCCTCGACCCTCGAAGGCCTCGGGGTGTATGGGCAAGTAATCGATTGCTCGATCATAGCTCGCAACGGCCTCCTCGTGCCGCTCGAGTTCCTGAAAAACATTTCCGCGATTGACGTGAGCCTCGACATAATCATGCTTGAGCTCGATGGCCCTCTCATAGGTTACCAGCGCCTCTTCGAAGCGTTTAATCTCTTTGAGTACAGTGCCACGATTGTAATAGGCTAAATAATCGGCCGGATTGAGCTCGACTGCCCGATCAAAGCTTGCCAACGCTTCATCCCATCGGCGAAGACGTTCCAGCATGGTCCCGCGGTTGCAAAATGCATTGGAGTATTCCGGATTCAGCGCAATCGCCTTATCGTAGCTCGCGAGCGCCAAGTCCCATCGATGCAGCTGACCGAGAGCGTTGCCGCGTTTGTAGTAAGCCTCGGCATCATTGTCTCTTTGCGCTATCAACTCGTCGTACAAGAGCAGCGCTTTCTCCGGGTCACCGTTTTGCAACGCGATTCCCGCGCGAGCCTTCAAGGTTTCCCATTGATCGGTGCCCGCTCTGGGCTTGAAAAAATCCCTCAATCTCAAGATCGTGATGCCGCGATGCTTTTTGCACGCAAAACCGCGGCGGTCAACGTTCGTTCCAACGCACGGATTGGTTCCAAATCGTTGAATAGTGCGTCGCGTCGCTCGGTAATCAGGGAACTAAGTCGTTGTCTTTCGTCTGGATTCGCCGCCAGCTCGACCGCCTTATTCACGAATTCCTTCTCAGTTGTCGCCACCAGTTCGGGTAACCCAAGATGCCGCAATATGGCGCTTGCGAGCCTGCCGCGCATGAATTCGCCTTCATATGCCAGCAGTGGCAAACCACATTCAACGGCCTGGATGGCCGTATTGAAGCCGGAAAAGCCGATGGTGTCGAGCATGAGTGCGGATTCGCGCATCAAACCATAGAATCGAGATCGATCAAGATGTGGGATGATGTTGACATGTCTGTCGAAGTCAACCCCGCCGGCGTCGAACGCGGCGCGAAGTCGAGTTTCCAACATCTGATCCATGATGACGCTGCGGCTCTTGAATAGTACCAATCGCCCGCCACTGTTCGGTTTTAGGAATTTCCTCTCCATTCGCTTGGCGATCTGAACCAACGCGTCGTCATGAAGCGGCGAATACTTGAACGGTGCGCCTGGACACAGCAGCAACGGTTCGTTGCGGGGAATATTCAGGGACCGAAGGTTGGGTTTTGAGATCGTGGGGGCGAGCGGTTTCACATGAACGCCCAAATTCGGCAGTCGGATCAATTTTTCGGCATAGTTGTTCTCTGCGTTCGTCGGCTCCAATAACTCCGCGGATATGTAATAGTCCATCGTCGGCAAACCGGAGGTTTCGGGGTGGCCCCAGCTGGCGCCTTGGACGGGGGCCAGCCGCAACGACGCGAGCTGCAGTGTCAGCGCATGCATCCCAATTTCGGGATAAAGGAGTACGTCAAGACTCCGTTCTCTGATGCCCTTCACCCATGACCCTAGATCCTTTGGACCATCCTCGAAATGGTCGACGCTTTGTCTGACTCTTTCCGTTTCCGAGTCCGACGTTTCCCCCAAGTGAAATACGGAGACCTCGAAGTGATCGCGATCCAGATGATCGATCCACCCTTTGGTGATCGCATTCCACACCGAATGTTCGTGGACGTGAGATGTCACAAATCCGATTCTTACCTTACCAGCATGGTCACCGTTCCCCTGAACACCAATGGCGCCGGGCAGGGTGTTCATCCATTGCGTGCATAACGTGCCGTATTGCCGAAGCAATGCGCGATTATTGAGCGGTTGATAAGCCAGGTAGAAGGGCTGGCACAACCCCACCGCTCGGAAAGGTTCCTCGATGGCGCTTGAATTCACATACCACCGCTCAACGTCGGTGAGTTCGGTGGCGAATAGTCTGCGCGATGCAGACATGTCGAGCTCACTCGCATAAATCGGCTTCAGTGACGCCAGCGCCTTGGCCCATCGTGCCTGCAAGCTGCCTTCATCCAGGTTCACCACACGCCGGAATTGCTCGATGGCCTCTTCGTTGAGTCCCCCCGACAACAATGCGTTGCCAAATTCCAGCAGCATTTGCGCGGTGGGATGTGGACCGGCAACTCCGTGGCGATAGTTCTCGATGGCCTCGGCGATCAGACCCTGACTGAATTGAGCCGCGCCGAGCGCACAGAGTGCGGCCGGTGATTTGGGGTCCAGGGAAACCGCTTTGGCGGCGTATTCTTGGGCTTCCGTGTGTCGCCCGCACGCATTCATGGCAATGGCTAGGTTGGTCCAGCCCTCGGGATTATCCGGTTCGGCACCTGTGGCACAGAGGAACAACTCGCTCGCTTCACGGCTTTCCCCGCACTTAATCAAGCAGGAGCCCAGGAGACTGGCTATTGCGTACGAATGTGAGTCTAGTGCGTGCGCTTTTCGTAGCACCGGGATCTCCTCGCGATGGCGGTGCATGTGGTGGAGCGCAGTTCCAACGTTGGTTAGTGCATTCAAGGAATCGGGCTGCAGCTCGAGCGTCATGGCGAACGACTGCAGCGCCCGCTCCAAGTTGCCGTTACGCAGGTAACTCGTGCCCAAGTTCCCCAGCGCCGCCGCATCTTGCGGATTTTCGATCAGAGCTGTTTCGATCAGTGAAATTGCCGTGTCGAGGCGTCCTTGCTGAAGGGCAATGACACCCAGGAGATGCATGGCATCAAAGTGGTTGGGTGATTTGGACAGTATCTGCGAGTACACGTTCGCGGCTTCATCCAAGCGCCCGACCTTGTGCAAGCCGACTCCGTGCTCGAGCAGCGGTTCAAGTTCTCCGGGCGGGTCGCGCGGGAGCGTCATCGCTTGCGGGGGGCATGACTCACTCGCCAAGATGTCCTTCGTCGGCATGACGGCCGGAGGAATCATCCTCATTGATGTCCACGTCCGGAATCTTGTGTTGTTCCGTGAGCCAGGCCCCGAGATCGATGAGTCTGCAGCGATCACTGCAGAAAGGGCGATAAGGAGATCCTTCTGACCAATGCACTGGCCGGCGACAGGTTGGACATTTGACGATGGCGGCCACGCGACGTTCGATTCAATTCATGCGCAACAGGTGAGCAAAAATGGCACGTCGGTTTCCACATGGACCGGACGAGCGGCTGCGCTCGACCACTGCAAAAAGCGAATCGTACATCGGTGACCGCTGCCGCTGATCTCGGGGAATAAGTCCATGCTGGGAGGCATGGTAACCCTCACCAATTGGCAGGGATTTTCTCGGTCGAATTGGAGTTGGAAAATCCCTCCTACGGCCAGCTCACTTTTTCGTTTGGCGTTCTGTCGAGTCAGCCATAGGAGCTCCGCAATGCTGTCACAAAGGGGCCTGATCAAGGAAATCCACGCGTTGAACTCGGCCGTTCGTACCTCCGCGGGTCGCGTGAGCCAGAAGCAGTAGTCCGGCAGATCGAAATCGCACGTCCCACCAGGGATGGCGCTGCGATGCTTGATGGCACTCAGGAACTCCGAATCTCGAAGGGGTCCCATGAAATTTCCGCCGACCGCCGCGAGTGATTCGCGCATTTTCTGGAGATTCGACATCAGCGACTTCAGACGGCTCGGGTCCACTCCGGTCTTGGCCTGAAATTCCTTGAGCACATTGACATGACGCTCGAGCTCCTTCAAGACCTCGCTCCGCGAGTCCCCCCTGGCCGTGATAGCCAGGATTTCGAGCAACGCGGTCACGGCCGACCGCGTACTCCAAGGATTGGGAAAATCCGCATGGTAGGACGCCTGGGTATAGAGAAATTCCAGCCTTAGAAACGTGCGCATGCGTTCGTTTAGCGGCTGCTCGTAGGTAACCGGAGCCAATTCGGGCTCGGCATCGGGTCGGGGATCGACGTATGAGTTCATCGCGCTATTCTGAGCCAACCGGAGGGCCAGGGTAAACCTTGGATTTAGGTTGACCCGGTTTCCATGTGGCGCCGAGCGAATCCCAAATACCGCTCGTGCAGGATATGGACTGCTTCCCGCAATTCGGCCAATGTTCCCGAGTTGGCCAGAACATCATCCGCCGCCCTTAACCGACTTGCGCGGCTGGCTTGGGCAGCAAGTATGGCGCGGGCCTGTTCCAAGGTGCCACCGTCGCGACCTACCACTCGCTCCACTTGGAGCTCTTCCGGTACGTCCACGACCAATATGCGGTCTATTCGGGCGGTACTCCCTCCCTCCACCAGCAAGGGAATGGCGAACACTTCATACGGACCCTCGGCGGCAGCCGCACGCTTTTCCATGTCCGCTCGGATCAGTGGATGGAGTATTGCCTCCAGTTGCCGTCGGCGATCGGGTTCCGCAAATATGATGTCCCTCAGGGTACGCCGATCGAGTTCGCCACTGGCAGTGAGGATCCCGACACCGAACCGATTGGTCACTTCCAGCAGCCCCACTTGCCCGGGGGCGACCACGAGGCGCGCGGAATCGTCGGCGTCAATGACGGGGACCCCGAGCTCGGTGAAGCACTTCGAGACCGTGCTCTTGCCGCTCGCGATACCGCCGGTCAAGCCTATTCGTAGGCGATGCGGCATGGATCAATGCCGCAAACCGGAAACGCGCAGGTAACTATCGACCAGCGAACTACCATACAACATCGCAATGAATCCGGCGATCGCGAGATAGGGTCCGAACGGCATCGGCGCAGCGCTATCGCGACCACGCATCGCGATCATGGTGAGTCCGATGACCGCACCAGAGCCTGCGGCTAGAATAATAATGAGCGGCAGCATTTTCCAGCCGAGCCATGCTCCCAGAGCCGCGAACAGCTTGAAGTCACCATACCCCATGCCTTCCTTGCCCGTCAGTAGGCGGAATGCGTGGAACACCAGCCACAAACTGAGATAACCGGCCGCCGCACCGATCACGGCCTCATGTAGCTGGACCGGAATCCCCGAGGCAATTGCCAACGGGTCCCCTGGTAACGCCGCCAGCAAGCCGCCCCACATCAGCGGCAAGGTTAAACTATCGGGAAGGAGCTGGTGGTCGATGTCGATTCCAGTAAGAGCGATCAAGAACCAGGTAACGATCAGGGCGCAGGCTGCGCTGACGCCGAACCCGAAGTGCCAGGCTACCCAACCCGAGAGGATGGCCGTCGCAAGCTCAACGACGGGATAGCGAGCCGATATTTTGGCTTTACAGGTCGCGCAACGCCCGCGAAGGAAGATCCAGCTGACTACCGGGATATTTTGCCACGCGGTAATTTGAGTACCGCAGACCGGACAGGCAGACCGCGGTTCACTCAGCGTCATCCTCGGTGGAGACTGGTTCGCGCTCTGTGTTTCCGAGGTCTCACTGCAAGAAGTGAACTCCGCCGCCTGGTCGCGCCACTCTCGCTCCAGCATGATAGGGAGACGATAAATGACCACATTGAGAAAACTTCCGATCGCCAGCCCGAAGGTCGCCACGATGCCGATGTAAAGCCCGGGGCTCTCCACAAAGAGCGTGGCAATCTCATTCAGCATGAATCAAGCGGCTCTTATGCGGCTTCGGCTCTTTCTGGTCACCCGACAACTTGGCCCAGCTTGAAAATAGGCAAGTACATCGCAATTACCATGCCGCCGACCAACACGCCCAGAACGGCCATGATCAATGGCTCCAACAAGCTCGACATGCTGTCGACCGCGTTGTCCACTTCCGACTCATAGAATTCCGCGACCTTACCCGACATCGTGTCGAGCGAACCGGATTCTTCGCCGACGGCAATCATTTGCACCACCATGTTGGGAAAGAGGCCCGTATTTTCCATTGCACGTTGCAGCCGCTGTCCCGTAGCGACCTCATCTTTCATGCGCAGCACGGCTTCTTCGTACACGATGTTGCCCGTCGCACCGGCAACGGATTGCATCGCTTCGACCAGCGGCACGCCCGCCGCAAACATGGTCGCCAGCGTCCGCGCGAAACGTGCAATCGCCGCCTTGACGAGAATGGGCCCGATAATTGGAAATTTCAGCAAGATGCGATCCGATGCCAATTGCATTTTCTTGGATCTTTTCAGAAAGTAAAAGAAAGCATAGAAGCCGCCACCGATCAGCAGTGCAACCCACCAGCCTTGGTGCTGCACGAAACGGGATAGATTCACCACCATCTGAGTGAAAGCCGGCAGATCCGCGCCGAAACCCTTGAATAACTCTTCGAACTGCGGAATCACAAATATGAGCAAGATGACGGAGACGATCACCGCAACCACCAAGACCGCAATCGGATAGAACAGCGCTTTCTTGATTTTCTTCTTGAGAGCTTCGGTTTTTTCTTTATAAGTGGCGATCTTGTCGAGCAATGACTCCAAGGCG
>Ga0116226_10001200_pt1 | contig 22485 bp, 33 predicted proteins | sample S1TSphfallax_FD_89692 | JGI IMG/M metagenome (GOLD analysis project Ga0116226, IMG submission 89692) | Host-associated microbial communities from peat moss isolated from Minnesota, USA - S1T2_Fa - Sphagnum fallax MG | ecosystem: Host-associated > Plants > Peat moss > Unclassified | place: USA... | reverse complement strand
CAAATGCAAATGGTGGTAAAGTTATCTTTATGGATACCGGTTGCGGCAAGGGTGGATTCTTAACTGGAGCGGTAGTCGTGCCAATTAAGAGTGGATTTAAAATAGAACAATATGTGGAGTTCAAATGAAAGAATCAAGTTTTATCAAAGATGTGCAGTGGACAAGTGATGGCACAACCGATACCCTCTGGGTTAGACTCAAGAGTGGAGTCTTCTACACTTATAACGATGTTCCGGAATGGGTGTATAATGACTTTATTGTTGCGGAGTCGTTGGGTAAGTTTTTCACCAAGGAAATCAAGGGCAAGTATGCAGAAACCAAATACGAAGAAGTTACCTACACAACTCAGCCTGCATTTCCTCTCGGTGTCAAACCGTGAACACGCCTCCGGTTCCTAAGAATGTCCCAAAACCCTTGCCCTTATTGGATGAGGACTTTGAGGAAGATTTTGATGATTCCTGCGAAGAAGAGGAAACTTTTCGCAGATTTCTAACAGAGGATTTTGAATGACTGATAAATTCTACGTTTGGTTTTGGAAAAGACGCGAACCTATCGATAAGGTACTAATCGTAATAATCCCGGTTGACATCTTATTTGTTTCTAGTCTGCTTCTGTTTACATCTATTCCCGGTCCGGGAATAGCTATTCTTACACTCATTCTAACTATGGTCACGTTGGGTATCTTTAAGCTTGTTGAATTTATCTTCAACGAACATAAGGCCTTTCAGGAAGCCAAGGATAAAGAAGCTGAGTTGATTGTGGGCAGACTGAAAGGCGATGAACCGAAGACAGGTATGCGGTAATTTGACAAAAAGTGGCCCTAGTAATATACTAAAGGCTAAATACAACGCAGAGGGTAGACCACTGCATCAAATAACTTATTTGGGAGCCAAATATGACAAAACGCTACAAGCTTGCAATCCTTATTGGTCGTTTCGAACCCGCACATAACGGGCACTTCCGTAACTTTGCACACGCATCACAAATTGCTGATCGGATTCATATCCTAATCGGCAGTTCTTTCCAACCCCGCACTATCAAAAATCCGTTCACTGCTGATGAACGTCGAAAAATGATTCTGGATAGTTTTCAAGGACTTCCGAACAGTACCTGTACTACCTATAACACCAGATTTTCTTTCCTTCGCGATTACAAGTACAATAATAATCTGTGGATTAGCGAAGTACAGCGCACTGTGAAGGAAGCCAACCCCGGTATTTCCGACGAAGATATTGTTATCCTGGGTCACGACAAGGACGAATCCAGTTGGTATCTCCGCGCATTCCCTACCTGGACTTTTGAACCGCTGGACGGCTTCGTTGAAATGGGTACACACCCAATCGACGCAAGCAAGATCCGCGAGCTTCTCTTTGAAGGTCACCTCGATTATATCAAGGGTGCAGTTCCTCAGTCGGTAATGCAATATCTCAAAGGCTTCACCGGCACTGAAGCATATAAGGTGCTCGTCGAAGAATACGAGTTCATCAAGGAGTATAAGGGAAAGTGGAAGGCTGCACCTTATGCACCCACTTTCTTCACTGTTGACGCAGTGGTGGTGCAAGGTGGCCACATACTGTTAGTGAAGCGAGGCTTTGCTCCGGGCAAGGGACTGTGGGCATTGCCCGGTGGATTTTTGGAACAGAAAGAGACTGCCATTCAGGCCTTGCTTCGTGAGCTAAAGGAAGAGACGCGTCTGAAGATTCCTGCTCCCGTCCTGCAAGGTAGTATTAGCTACGAAAGACTTTTCGATCATCCTGATCGTTCGTTGCGTGGTCGCACACTGACACAAGCTTTCCTGATTGAATTGAACGGTGGAGAAACGAAGCTTCCGAAGGTTAAGGGAAGTGATGACGCGAAGGAAGCAAAGTGGTTCACTATCAATGACGCATTAGCGATGAGTGAAGAACTTTTCGAGGATCATCACAGCATCATCCAAACGATGGTTGGTCACGCAAAATGACTGTATATGTCCAGGTTGATAAAATTAATGGCAGACAAGATTTTTTCAAACTTGCCAATAGATTAACGCGACTTGGATTTTCAGATACAGTTATGTATAACGAGGGAGGTTGGCAGGATAAATCCGTTGAGGGTGTACTGCCACACCTCAAGTTCGAAGACGAGCAAGATGCTACCGCTTATGTTTTAGCCTTTGGCGGAAGAGTATCTAAAACAGTACCAGGCTATATAATTGCAGGAGGCTAATATGCCGTGTAGAGATTATTACGATGACCATCCTCAACAATATTTTAAGGATGTGACAGAACCCGCGCTGAAGAAACAAATCAGTTTCGCCGAAAGTGCATTATGCGCAGCATTGGGCACAATTGAAAAGATGCTCCTTAAACAAGGATCCGGTGACTTTGGTTATCAAGACGTCTATGAAGCCATTGATTACAAGGAGGCTGGCATTACCGAGACTGAGTTGCGCACCTGGCATAAAAATCATAAGAAGCTCGATAAACAGCATCGAGAGGAAGAGCAGAGAAAGCTGAAGGCAAGCGCACTGGCTAAACTGACCCCAGAGGAAAAGAAAGCACTTGGGGTGAAGTGATCTATTATCGCTTTAATGTAACCACTCAGATAAAATTTAATGTTCCCGAGTACGCTGCATTAAGAGAGGAATTTGAGGATTCGTCAAATAATTGGTATAGAATGTTTGCTGATTCGATATTCCGATTTTTGGATAAAGAAACGATATACACCAAAGATAGATTAGGAACAAATTATCAGTACTCCGGTGAGGAGATGGTCGTAATAGCACTAAGTGCTATGTTATTATACTAACAAGTCCTGACAGAGAGTTAGGCACATTATTTAAGGAGATTAAATATTATGAAATTCGCACACAACATCATTCTGAATTCTGACTCGTACAAGTACAGTCAATGGCCGCAATATCCGGCGGGAACTGAGTACGTTTATTCCTATATTGAATCGCGTGGTGGAAAATACGATAAGCTTGTATTCCTCGGATTGCAGGCATTCCTTCGCGAATATATGTCTGTTCCGATCACTGCCAAGATGATCGATCAAGCAGAAGCAGTCATCCTGGCGCACGGTGAACCCTTCAACCGAGAAGGTTGGGAATACATTCTCAAGGAACACGGTGGTCGACTCCCTGTCGAAATTAAGTCCGTGGATGAGGGTAGCGTTATGTACCTGAAGAACGTGCTAGTTTCAATCGTGAACACCGATCCGAAGTGTTACTGGCTTACTAGCTTCTTGGAAACTGCACTTCTTCGTGCAATCTGGTATCCTACCACTGTTGCGAGTAACAGCTATCACAGCAAAGAAATCATTATGGAATTCTTGGAACGCAACGGCGATCCTTCTTTAATTGATTTCAAGTTGCACGATTTTGGTGCTCGAGGAGTTTCGAGTCTGGAAAGTGCTGCCCTGGGCGGTATGGCTCACTTGGTAAACTTTATGGGTACTGATACCGTCTCGGGTATTATGGCTGCAATGGAATATTATGATGCAGAAGTTTGTGGCTTCAGTATTCCTGCTATGGAACATAGTACCGTAACTAGCTGGGGTCGTGAAAACGAAGTAGATGCATATCGCAATATGTTGAAGCTATACGGCAAGCCCGGTGCGCTCCTTGCCTGCGTATCTGATAGCTATGACATCTACGCGGCCTGCGAAAAGTGGGGAACCGAACTAAAGGATGAAGTGATCGCCAGCGGCGCTGTAGTGGTTGTGAGACCCGATAGTGGAGATCCTGTGCAAGTGGTAAATGATTGTTTGAAGATTCTTGACAAACATTACGGCCACACGATGAATGCAAAGGGTTTCCGCGTACTCAATAATGTTCGCATTATTCAGGGCGATGGCATTGATGCCACTATGATCCGAGCCATCCTCACAGTTATGGAACTGAACGGGTATAGTTCGGACAACGTCGCATTCGGTCAAGGTGGTGCACTGCTGCAACAGATCAATCGCGATACGTTAGAATTCGCAATGAAATGTTCGGCCGCACGCATTAACGGTAAGTGGGTTGAGGTATTTAAGGATCCGGTAACTTCTTCGATGAAGAAGAGTAAGAAGGGTCGTTTGATGCTGAAGGTAAATTCGGATGGTAATTTTATCACTACTCAATTGGATAGCGAGTCTCTCGATTATCTAGTTACTCGTTGGGTAGACGGTACTGCCTATAACGAAACTACTTTTGAGAAAGTGCGTGCTAAGTCGCGAGAAGGTGCCAGATAAGATCAATAATAAAGTGTGTGGGGAAACCCATTTAAAAAGCTACCCTCGGGTAGCTTTTTTTTAGATTCCAGACAAGATTCTAAATTGTCTCGGGGGTAAACCGTGTTTGATACAATAATATTCAAACGCCCATTTTACTCCGTGAGTGTTAATGGTATCCTGAATTAGTTCGCTTAATGGATGTTCGGGTGTACCATTAAAGTTGCTTTTTGGTGCCTTCGCAAGTGCACCTGCCTTTTTATCGTCCTTGGTGTATCCCAACCACGGATCAAGCTTTTCTTCAAGATCATCTTGTCTTTCTGTAGCAGCGGTAAACCCCGGTGAACCCATTCTAAGTTTATCACCGCTATGCGCGGCTGTTCCTTGGAATAGAATTGGGAACATTTGTACACCTGGTGCCAATTCTTCTGCAGGGCCAAGTGTGTAGCGTGCGTGAGGTACTAAACCTGCGGCATTAGCTTCGCCTGGAGATAGTGTAATACTTTGAAAAGAATATTTTTCTCCGTGCCTTTTTACACTACGTTTGAATCCGGGTTGCGGCTCTGACGAAAATAATAAATTACCATCATCGATTGTTGCATAAAACTGTTCATTACCCGGTGCAAATTGTTTTGAGAAATCAGTATTGAAGTCAATGGTAACATTCTTGTTAGCTTGTTTCTGTTCTCCTCCGCCACTATTAACCCACGCTGTAGCATCGTCCCAGGCCTGTTTAGGATTCGCGGAGGTTCCACGGTGTGCGGCCTCCGGACCCTTCGATCCGTGCCATACCATCCACTGTATTGGGGCACCTGGTTTAGATGGAACAAGTTGATAACGAATTTTCCACCCGTTATAATCTTTTTCTTCTGTCTTTTTAACTTCTTTATGTTGCTTGTTTAATTGTTTCTTAAATGGATCTACGGCTTCTTCCATTCCATCCTGTTCCGGTGGTTTCCTGTCACCGGTCTTGGTTGCGATCTTATTATTTGCGGTATTGATATTTTGGGATGTTTTTGCAAGTTTACGCATTGGGCGAGTTCTAAATGCCTTGCTACTCTTTGCTGCATCTCGGTAGGCACGAAGTTTCTCAACACTTAATTCATTGAGTTGTTCGGCTTCCCACTTTTCCATTACACTACTGTAGATTTCACCGATCACCCTAGAATGCTCGGATTCTGGATTTCTATCCAAAACGTGTTCGTAACTTACATCTTGTGCAGGACGAGATCTATTGATACCACCCATTGAACCTTCTGCAACCGCCTTTTTTAGTACGTTCAAGAGTTCAGGAGATATATTTTGATTTTGGTCGGTCGGCATACCATCAAATTTCTTATAGAGTGCCATTCTAACTAACTGTGGTAGATCATTGAACTTAATCTTTCCCTGAATTAGTGCGTTAATATAAGGCACACCCTTGGCAGGAATTCCTAGATTGGCTACAATTTGTTCCGGGGATGCTTCCTCAGATACCGCTGCCACTGCCTTCTTGGCATCATTTGCAAACTGCTTATTTGTCGCCTTTACGACACCGGAAAACCGCTTATTGCTAGTCTTAATGTCGCCCATTGCGTCCGCAGCACGCGATGCATCTGCGGCACTGGTTTTATATTTGGTTAAAAGTTCGTTGGAAAGTTCTAATAATTCCTGGTTTTCCATAACTTCGTTATTTTCATCTGCCAGCTTTTCTACGACGGTAACATTATTGCAGTGAGTTTTCATCAACCGACCATCAGCAATGCGAAAAAATACTTCACCAGATTCATTTACAGATTCGACTTTTCCGTCCATACTGGTTTTGTTTGTACGGATGGTATCTCCACGTTCTGGAATTTCATTGCAGGTCTCATCCATTATTTCTGGATCGTCCTCCTGCGGCATAGATGCCCACTGTTCAAATATTGAAGCTAGATCTAGTCGTTTCATTTATATTCCTTTTTGATAGACTATTTATCTGAGTTTTGACAATTTCGTTTACTTTGTGTATAATGAAGTAGCTATACGGCTAAATAACTTCTACCTAAAATTTTTAGGTAGTACAATTTAGGAGAATGTTTGATGATAACCGCAAAACTTCTCCTTGTATATCTTCTACACACTGCAGCCAGCGTCGGGATTGACGTTGATACTACTAATATAGATGTTGATCAGGCTTATTGTCTGGCTGAAAATATATATTATGAATCCAAAAGTGAAGATATTCAAGGTCAATTTGCAGTTGCTTCTGCTACCTTAAATCGTGTGAATGATTCACGATTCCCTAAAACTATCTGCGGAGTGGTAAGACAATCTACTACTTCAAAGAAAAGTAATAAGCTTGTCTGCGCGTTTTCCTGGTATTGCGAAAATGACAAGAGGGGTAGAGAAATACCTGTTAGAAACAAAGATGGATCCATTAACCAAACAGTGGTTGACCAGTTTCAGGTCGCGAGTATTGTAGCAATTACGGTGCTCGGTGGAGAAGTCCAGGACAACACGCACGGGGCAACCCACTTCCATAATTTTCATACCTGCCATCCAGGATGGGCGAGTGAATTAAAGAAGACACTAAGAGTGGGTAACCACGATTTCTACAAATTACCGCAACCTAAGAACACCTTGGTCCAAACAATTGCATCGCAGTAATTTGAAATGGGGCTTCGGCCCCATTTTTTGTGGCGAAAACGAAACCCTTGACATTCGTATGAGCATCGTGTAAAATAACTGCATAGGTTCTTAAGGACATTATGCAGAATATAGTAGATTTATTAAAAGATATTAAAAAGAATGGCATTGATAAACCAGATCGAACCGGCATTGGTTCGCGTTCGGTATTCGGGAGAGTGCTAAGATGGGACCTGGGAAAGGGTTATCCATTACAAACTATACGCAAAGTTCCTTTGCGTATCGCATTCGAGGAGACTATGTTCTTCTTACGAGGCGAAACTAACACAAAACTATTAGAAGATAAGAAGATTAACATCTGGAAGGGTAATACCTCCAGAGAGTTTCTTGATTCACGTGGACTTTCCTACTTACCAGAAGGTGATATGGGTAAGGGCTATGGTTACCAGTGGCGACATTGGGAGACTCCGGATAAGTATGATTCGGTACCGGACGAAGTTGATCAGATTGCAGATTTACTTAAAGGATTAAAAGAAGATCCATACAGTAGACGTCACGTGGTTACCGGATGGAATCCTGGCCAATTACATGAGATGGCACTCCCGCCATGCCACATGATGCATCTTTACTCTGTAGAGGGTGATTTTACTATAAATCAGGGTAAACTAAACAATTGCTTCGTAATGCGTAGCAATGATGTTCCGTTTGGGTTACCTTTCAACATTGCATCCTACGCATTGCTCAACCATATTTTTGCAAAGCATCTGAATTTAATTCCGGGTGAGCTCGTATATTTTGGTTGGGACGTGCATATCTATCAAAATCAGATGGAGATGGTTGACGAAATGCTAGAACGAACTCCAAGAGAATTACCAACACTTAAAATTAACAAAGATCTTCCTACTTTTGACGATATTCTTAACCTGCAATGGGAAGATATTGAATTAATTGGCTACGATCCATATCCAGATGTCAAAAATAAACCAGGAATGGCAATATGATTTCAGCAACAGCAGAACAATTTGAAAAACTTCGCCTGTTTGATAAACTTTTTAACGCAATGAGCGTTGAACAGGTAAAAGAATTATCAGAATCAGAACAAATCGTAGCAAGATTGAAGGGGATGCCGGAATCTACTAGTATTTTGTATCAACTTGTGATCGATAATACTTCAATGTACTCGGATATTATGAATTTACGTACAGAACTTAGTATGCTAAGGTCAGATTTTCAGACATTAATGAAACTTACATTCAAACCTTATGAATATAATGCTATAAATGACGCACAATCTCTAAAAAGTCGTTATGGTATCTATTGATTTGCTAAATACTTTTGAGACAACGATTGGTCTCAAAAACTTCAACAACATACCAAGTTAGGACGGTATTCGAGCAGATACTCCTCTTCTTGGTTTCTTAAAAGGAAACAAAGATGTCATTCCAAAAAACAAAAATTGATAGTAAATTGGGCGAAGAAGTCCACGCTCACCTATTAGGGCTCGGTCTCGAGACTCCGACTACAGAATTATTATTTGTAGACAATAAAGAAAAGATAGAAAAAAGTGAACACCACATGACTGAGATTTTAAAAACTGTGGGATTAGATTTAACAAACGATTCGCTTGCCGAAACAGCCAAACGAATTTCTAAAATGATGGTATTAGAACAATCCTGGGGACTGTTACCGGAAAATTTTCCAAAATGCACAACTGTCAAAAAAGAAATTGATTATGACGAAATGGTTAAATGCGATGCCATTCAGGTTATGTCAATTTGTGAACATCACTGGGTAACAATTGATGGTTATGCTACGGTAGCATATATTCCTACAAATGAAGTTATTGGTTTATCAAAACTTAATCGTATTGTTGAATATTATAGTCGTCGTCCTCAAATTCAGGAAAGATTGAATTGTCAGATCTTTGAGGCATTGCGATATATTCTTAAAACAGATAATATTGCTGTGGCAATCAATGCGAAGCATTATTGTGTAGCAAGTCGCGGTGTCGGCGATGCAAACTCAAGAACTACTACTTCAAAATTGGGTGGAGTTTTTAAATCTGATCCCGCAACTCGTGCCGAATTCTATTCTTTACATCAATCACAATCTAAATAATGAAAAATTGTTATTGCGGTAAAGAAATACATAAAGATAGAAAATATTGTTCTTTTGATTGTAGAAGTTCTGATCCATCCTATTGTAAGAAGATTTCAAAGACAAAAACTAATCTTTATAATAATCCATTATGGAAATTAGAAGTTGAAAAGAAAAAGGTAGATACCACCAGAGAAAATTTTGGTGTTGATTATCCTATGCAAGATACCACTATTTTTAAGAAGCAGCAGGCATCCTGCTTTAAAAAAGATTCTAATGGTTTACATGGTTACGAGCCATTTGCATATAAATTTTTATCACAGATATATCAAGATATATTATTAGGAACAGAATATATGGAATCTAATAATATTAAAATACAATGGATTGGAATAGATAATAAATCGCATAGATCTTATCCTGATTTCTTTATTAGATCTATTAATTCTTTTATTGAAATTAAAAGCAAATATACATTTAGTCTTCACGAAGAAAAGTTATTTAGATGCCAACAGGAGTTATATAATATGAATTATGGATATATTATCTGTGTTGTAGAACCTAATAAAAGTTTTCAATTCTACACATACAATGAACAATTTATTAAGGAATAATCATGGATATCAATACTATAATTACAGAATTGTTATTCGAGTCTCCAGAAACAGCACAGCAAATTCTTAATACGAAGATGCCGGGTTATACTATTGAGATACTTGAATCGGGTGATACAATTATTGTCAATTCGCATGACGAAATTGTTGCAACTATCAAACACAGAGTGGAGTAAATTATGACTAATGCTTTTCTAAACTATCTGGATAAGATTGGTAGAAAGCGTGTCATTATGGATAGAGAAAGTAAGGAGCCGTATCTAGTTCGTTACTATCTCTTCCTAAAAGATCGCAAGACATTTCCTTTTAATGCCTTCCTACATCAATTTTTACGAAGTGATCCTGATACCCTACACGATCATCCTTGGCCTTATTTTACCTTAATCCTTAAGGGCGGCTATTGGGAATGGATTCCTATCTTTAACGACTATGTCGATACTGAAGATGCAAAGTCTCCAAGTAATGGCAGAATTATCGGAGAACGTAAGGTATGGCGTGGTGCAGGACACTTTCGCGTCTGCAAAGCTACAAGCTATCACCGTATTGAAATTGAACCAGGTGTTGATTGTTGGACGCTGTTTATGCCGGGACCACAAAAACGTGAATGGGGTTTTTTAACTCACAGAAATTGGGACTGGAAAACATTCAAATGGGTGCCGCACGAACAATACATCTCAGATAAAAATGCAATGAAGGATTAAAATAATGGGCAAGTTTGTATCAACAAAAACATATGGTCACGAAAAAGGTTATGCAGTAGCATATCGCCAATGGCGTGCAGAAAGTCATTGCAGACTTATTCACGGCTATGCATTAAGCTTTTATTTAGAGTTTGAATCAGATACGGTCGATATTCGAAACTGGGTTGTCGATTTTGGATCCTTAAAAACATTTAAAGATTTCTTAGATGACACATTCGACCACACGATGTTGGTGGCGCAGGATGATCCCGAGTTTGAAACATTTGAAATGCTTCATAATAAGAAGCTTTGCAAAATGGTCGTAGTAGAACGCACTGGCTGTGAAGGTCTTAGTAAGTTTCTGTATGATTATGTAAATGAAATCTGGTTGCCAGATAACGGTTACAAGGGTGTCCATTGTAGAGTCGTTAAGGTCGCGGAAACTCCAGCTAACTCGGCTTGGTATGAAGGCTAATATGACTGAAGAAGATACTTTTATGAAACTAAAGAAGATTTCATCCTTTGAACTCGAGCTTGTAATTAATGAATTGTCGGAGGACGAATTTTCCAAGATTGCTACGGATGAGTTTTACAAAGAAAAATTCTTAAAGAAGTATGGATGGACATTAGCCGACCTTATTAAGTATTCGAAAGAAAAATACAGCAATTAAGATAAGGCTAAATATTATATGATATTTGCACTGCTAACTTTATTAGCAGCCCTGGGTTTGGCTGCAGTCGCTGGATGGTTTAGTATTATCGGTATTATGTCCATTTATGCCGGTGCAGCTTTCCACGCTTTAATAATGGGAATTGCCCTGGAATCGGGAAAACTAGTAACAACCAGTTGGCTTTACCGCAATTGGGAATATGCGGGTTGGAAACTGAAGGTTCCACTAATAATTTTCACAATAACGCTGATGCTTGCAACGAGTATTGGCGTTTTCGGCTTCTTATCTAAGGCACATCTGGAGCAAGGCGCGGGGACAATTGATAATAGTGCTAAAATTGCAAGATTAGACGAGCAAATCGCAAGAGAAAAAGCTACTATCGATGATGATCAGAAAGTAACTCAGCAACTCGATGCCACTATTAATTCTTATCTCGGTAAAGATAGAACTGATCGCTCGCTGGCAGTTAGAAAGAGTCAGGCTCCGCAACGTAAACAACTAAGAGATGATATTGACGCCGCTCAAAAAAGAATCGACGGATATAGTGACGAAAAGCTAAAACTAAATTCACAGCTAAGGCAACAACAACTCGATGTTGGTCCTATTCGGTATATTGCAGAACTTTGGTATGGTGCAGACGGGAACGCCGAACAAAATATTGAATCTGCAGTAAGAATATTTACACTTATCATAGTCTCGAGTCTTGACCCATTAGCTGTTATACTGCTAATCGCGGCTAACCAAACTTTATTGAGGCACCAACGTGAGAAAGAAGAGCAAGCGAGCAAGACCATCGGTGATAGACAAATATCTGATATCGAAAAAGAACCCAGTCTTGACAAAAGCGACCGCAAAGAAATCGAGGAGGGTGTCGAGGTATCTCAAGAAAGTATTTTCGAATTACAGGGATCTGCATCAAACACAGTTTATGAAACAGAAAAAGCCACCCTATATGAAAAAGTATTGCCACAATCTGTGGAGACTTTAAATGAAAAAGAAGAAATCATTAAGGAAAGTGATAGAATCAGTCAGGAGAAGTCATCGTTCTTGGCCGAAAATTCATTATCGACGGAAATTTTGTATGGAACTATCGAGGATACAAAAGATAGACTTTACGAATATTCCTTCGAGGAGACAGCCACATCAGCCACACAGATCAACCCCGACTCCACGATACCAGAGATAAATGAAAAATCCCCGACTTTCGATGATCATCTCGAAGATACTGCTGAGGCAGAGGGAATGTTGCGACGTGACCCCGCCATTGTCACAGACGAGGATTATCAAGTTGATAATTTAGAATTAGAAAATGAACAGTCTGATGCTGAGCCGGAATCTAATACTGACATATTGGAAAAATTTCAATCTTTGTTAGATGCTCAAGTTCCTCTTCCTGTTATTCGTGCACCAAGTCCATCGAGACTCGAAAAAATCCAGCCTGATAGTATCGATTCACCGACTCCAACCATTGCAGTAGAACCGTGGAAAAAAAGTGAAGTAAATGTTCCCTGGTCTGCTAATCAATCTATTCTTGCACAACTTATCGGTAGTCGTCCACATTTTATACCACAGAAATTAAATGAAGAAATTAAAAACGAGGTCCTGGAAATACCCACCCCCGAAGAGGAGAGGACCGGCACCCCGAATGGAACTCATAAGACGACGATTGGCGAAACTGAAACGTTACACAAAGAAGAACAGATTAGTACGTCTGAAGATACAAAAATACAAGGCAAAGATACTATCCTTATATCCAGTGATGTCGACAACCAGGACGATAAGTACCCCAAAGCCCTAAGCTGGCTAAACGAATTTAAGAGGACCTAATATGAACGAAAAAGAAGATACAGGTATTAAGAAACTCATCAATTGTTCGTTTTGCGGAAAGGGACGACACCAAGTAGATCAAATGATTGAAGGGCCGGAAGTAAATGAAAAAAATATCTATATCTGTAATGAATGTGTAGACGTAACATATGATATACTTCACACGGAAGAACCTGAAAAAGAAATAAAAAAGAAAAAAGAAAAAATTCCAACTCCTGAACAAATTAAAGAACATCTTGATGAATATATTGTAGGACAAGACAGTGCCAAGATTGCAATATCTGTTGCAGTCTATAATCATTATAAACGTATTCACAATAAATCAAAAACAGAAATTGATAAATCAAATGTTTTAATGGTGGGCTCAAGCGGTAGCGGAAAGACTTTGACAGTAAGAACTGTTGCGAAACTATTTAATTTACCATACGTGATTGCCGATGCTACTTCCTTAACTGAGTCCGGATATGTCGGCGAGGATGTAGAAAATCTTATCAAACGTTTGATACAAGAAGCCGAGGATGATATAGATAGGGCCCAACACGGTATTATATTCATTGACGAAATTGATAAAAAAGCACGTAAGAATGAATCTGCCACAGTAGGTAGAGATGTTTCCGGCGAAGGTGTGCAACAGGCACTGCTGAAAATGATTGAAGGATCAACTATTAAAATTGATGATTACGATGAACCTATCTCTTTTGATACTTCAAATATCTTATTCATCTTTAGTGGTGCATTTGTTGGATTAGATGAAATTATTCGTAAGAATCGTTCTAAAACTAGTATTGGTATCGGTGCAAAACTCAACACCAAGGAGACATTCTCTAATATTGTAAAGACAGTGGAACCAGATGACTTAATTAAGTATGGGCTAATTCCGGAATTCGTAGGCCGCTGCCCAATAACTGTTATATTTGATGACTTAAATCCAGATACACTGATTCGAATTCTCAAAGAACCAAAAAATAGTATCATTAGTCAGTTTAAAGCCCTATTTAAATATGAAGGTGTAACTTTAGAGTTTGATGATAAATACCTACTGAATGTTGCGGAACAATGTTTGAAACAAAAGGTCGGTGCAAGAGCCCTCCGAACAATTATGGAGAAGGATCTTCAGGATGTTCAGTTTCTTCTTCCGCGATTAGCAAAAGAGGGTGTCAGCAAAATGTTTGTTGACGCAACAGGTACTATTAAATATGTATATAAAAAGAAACGAGCAAACAATGAATAATAGATTTAGAGATGAGCCACGCCGCCAAGGTATTTCTGTAGAAGTACGAGGCGATGATATTGGCCGCGCATTACGCACTTGGTCAAAAAAAGTGCAAGACACTGGATTACTAAAGGAAGTCAAAGATCGAATGTCTTATGAGAAACCTGCGGTAGAAAAACAGCGTATGAAGAAACAAGCCCGCAAACGCTGGGAAAAAAAGGTAGAAGAAATGATCTCTACTGGTATGTGGCATAAAGATAGAAACTATTAAATACCACACTATATACATACAAGCCTGCACACGATGCAGGCTTTTTCTTAACCGTTCTTGACACTAACTACAAGGTCTGCTATATTTGCGGTGTGCACTAACACAGAACTTTGTTAGTACGGTGCATCGGACTATCAAAGTTCGTTAGTCAACCTGACATTCCGTCAATTGATCAAATAACGTATATTGAGACAAGGATTTTATGAAGAAGAATATGATTGTTTTGGCAGCATTGGCTGTTATGAGTGCAGGCGTTTTTGCCTGTGATGGTGGTTCTTGCACAGTCTCCGGTATCTCCGGTGCCGGTGCTAGCGTTAAGGGTTCGAATACTGTTGTTTCTGGTAGCAATGCTTCGGCAAATGCTGCAGGCGCAGGTTCGACCTCTTCGTCGTTTGCTACAAACACCACAACCGCAACTACCAATACTGGTGTTTCGGCATCTGCTGGATATACCGGTGCAAACTGCAACACTCTTACTACCGGCAATGCTGCTGTTAGCGGATCGGTTGCGTTGACAAGTAACTCCGTCGCATACAATGTGTCGACCGGTGCTGGTAGCGGATCTGCAGGGGCAAATGGATATGCTACTGGTAGCGTATCCGGTGTCGGCGTAACTTCCGGTGGTTCGCAATTCAGCAGCGAGCTCGGTGTTGTGAATGGTTCTGCAACTGCTAACCTGGCGTCTGGCGTTTCCGCAACCACAAATCAGGGTGGATCGGAAGCTGCGGTTGCTGGTGCATCGTTTAACGCCGGCATTTCGTTGGGTGTTAGCACCACTGGAACTTGTACAAATGGATGTAATGCGACCGGTGACAGCAAGACTGCTACTACTGTTGCATCGGGTACCGCTTACAGTGATAGGGCAAACGGTGTTGTAACCAATAATGGTGTTGCTCTTGCAAATGCCACTACCGGTTCTGTTGTTAATGCCTCATCGAATGCAAATGCTACCGGAAGCGTAACTGCGACTGTTGGTAACAGTGTTACTTCGATCGTAGTTGGTCACTAAAATGAATGGGGGAGGTAAGACTCCCCCATCTATGGAGAAATTATGAAGAAAATCTTTGCAATCGCATTCCTATCTGCAGCCTGTATCAGTGCATTCGCAGATAGTACATCTGGATCTGGTGCCGGCGGTTCCCAAGTCACCACGACTACCAGTACTGGCACTGCTGCAGCAACAAATAACGGAAATGCCCAAAGCATTACCTTTACATCTCCGGATAAGACTACCCTTCAGGAAACTGTTGATGGTACACAAACTGTCAAGAATACACCATCTGTTTCTGGTCCCCCACTTGTTTCGTCAAATGATACTTGTATGGGCTCGGCGTCAGGTGGCGTAAATGCGCCCGGTTTTGGTCTATCTCTCGGTAAAACTTATACTGATGCAAACTGTGTTATGCTGAAAAATTCCCGTGAGCTATGGAATATGGGTATGAAGGCTGCTGCACTGGCACTAATGTGCAATGATGCAGGTAATAAGGAGGCACTCGAGCTTACTGGTTTTATTTGCCCGCAGACAAAACGCGATCAGGCAGTTAAGGCACAGGCTGCTTCGGCTAATGAACCTACCGATCCAATCGTACGCAAGCGTATGGGACTTCCCGAACTGGCATCAGCTAAGTAAGTCTACAACTTAAGGAGACTTATATGAAGAAAATAGTCCTAACAGCCTTTTTGGCTGTATCATCTGTATTAGCATTTTCTCAAACAGTAAATGTTACTCGAGAAGAACTCGGTTCTGGTACCCCGGAATCAAAAGGTCTCGAGAATGCGCAGAAATGGGATAACGACATTTTTCACGCCCCACAGTATATGCCTGGGTTCCCGACTGCAGCCACATTGTGGCCACGCATTGTGGATGTTCCCTGTGATAGAACCCCGATCGGGTTAAATTGTGATGGTTATCATTGGACACCCGACTTAGGTCGAGGAGAATATCTAATGATTCACCCAATTATAAGAGAAAAGCCTTTAGTAGTTACCAATACTATTATTAAGGAAGTACCTGTAATCGTGCTTAAAGAAGTTCCAGTGAAAAAGAAAGGGGAGTAATGAAATTTGCCATACTAATGGCGTTATTACTTTCGGGTTGTGCAATGCAACCTAAAATACAGGCCCCGACGGGGCCTGTAACCACGTATAACTCCAATGTTTTCGACGAATCTTGTGCCAGTCTTGCAAAATATGCTCGGGCGGTCTCCGTTATGCGTAATATCGGTGTAAAGATAGAAGATATTGATTTTATCTTGCCTAAAATATTACCTGTTCCATTTGATTCATTGAAGAGACTAGTTTACAGCAACGAAAAGAATGATCCTGCTACTACTTCCCAGAAGATCTACGATCAATGTACATCTGCAGGATATAAATCTACAATTGAAAATTTATCAGCCGAAGAAGATATTTACAATGCGCGGGTAAAAGAAATAATTCAACAACAATTAAAAGATTTAGATAATGCTAAGTTAATATTGGACGCAGATCCGGGACTGATCGAGGATAAAAAATGAGTGTAATCGTTAGTCTTGCCTTAGCGACTATATGTTTTACAAGTCAGGGCAATGAGAGCTGTTATCCGGTTCTTTTAGGCAAGAACACGCCTACCCCAGTGGGTCAATTCCAGATGATACGGCGCCTAACATCAGACCCCGGCTACGGAGGAGATGTTATTCAATTTTACGAAGATAACAAGCAGGTCTATGCCATTCATCGTATCTGGCTACTAAAACCAGAACAAAAAAGGCAAGAACGAATAAAGAGTAAAAATATCAAAGACCATTTTATTAGTTCTGGATGCATAAACGTAGATCCGATAGTATACGAGAAACTTTTGGATTGTTGCAGCAATGATACACTTATAGTAAAATAAGATCATCTCTTAATTTGAGAGATAAATAAATTTGCGAAGTGCCTATTGGAGGGCTTCGTATTTAAACTCGCTTATATGGAGTAAAACTATGTCAAGAGACGATTTCTCACGATTTTTTAACCAATTAGATGCACTATCGATTGGATTTAGTCCCATTTTTAGGGATTTACAAACAATCACCACCCACTATCCTCCGCACAATATCTACCAATCTGAGGTAGATGGCGATATTATCCTCGAAATGGCTGTAGCAGGTTTCAAGAAGGGAGAAATTGAAATTCGTGAAGAGCGCGGCGAGATTACCATTCAAGGTGTTAAGCCCGAATCAGATGAACCTGGCTATACCTATCGTGGTATCGCCGCAAGAAACTTTATTAAGCGTTTCAAGCTTGCCGAAGGATATAAACCTGCAGAAGCAAGCCTCGAAGATGGTATGCTGAAGCTCACGTTTGTAAAATCTGAGCCGAAAGAAACTAAATTCATCGCTATCAAGTAAAATAACTTGACTAAGGGCCCGGGATGTAGTAGAATGTTAGTACACTACAGCCCGGGGATTATTATGAGCACAGATATTGAAGTTATCGAGAAGATCGACGAAACTATCAAGGTACAAATTCCAAAGATGTACAAGGTCATCCTACACAACGATGATACCACTACCTTTGATTTTGTAATTATGATTCTTACAACAATTTTTCACAAGAGCGTTCAAGAGGCTTACGAAATCACCATTAGTGTCCATCAGACTGGCCAAGGATTGGCCGGCGCCCCGTATACACGCGAAATTGCAGAAGAAAAAACTATGGAAGTAATTAGTTTTTCTCGTGCAAATGGATTTCCGTTAACCGCCACGTTTGAGGAACTATAACTATAAATATCTCGTACACTTACGAGAAACAGATGTCATCAAATTTAATACAGATAAAGTCCTTTTTAGGAAAATACTACTCCGAACTTAACTATTCGGCAGAACAAGAAAAATATAAGCAAACTGGACTTGATACATTTTTTGAGCAAAGATTCCTTATTCAAAATAATAAGGTACAGATGATTGTGGATCCCAGCCTTGCAGGGTTAACTGCAATTGTATCTGGTAATGAAATTTATGTTAGTAAATCTCTATACGATCATCCGAGTGTAATAATTACTAATACACTTGAACAAGATCAGACATCAAACCCACGCAGTTTGTATAATGCTGAGACATTTTCAACAGTGGCTTATCTTATTTGCCAGAATCATACAATGTTTCAAATTGTTGGCGAAGTTGATGAACCGATCTATATGAAATATCAAGCCGATTATGAAACCTTCTATAGTTCTGTAATCTTATTCGAAGTATCAAACGATATCGAAGTTGAAATTGTAGAAGAAATTGAGAGTGCTAGTGCGCTCAACTCCGTAACAAATTATATATTGCATCCCGGAGCAAATATCAAGCTATCGACATTCTATCAGAATCATATTTCTGGTATTTCTTTTGTTTATCGGAATATTGTTGCACAAGATAATGCATCTTTCAACCATATATTGTTTGGTAAGGGATCTTCAAATATAGTTGATGAAAATAAATTGACTGCATACGAGGGATCATCCGCTGAATTTCTTGGGGTTATTAATTCAAATAAGAAAAATTTTCATTCTATCCTATATGTGCAACCTTACAGCGATAGTTATTCAATAACTGTTGACTATAAGGATATTTTATATGGAAAATCTAATATTTCATTTTTTCCTGTAATATTGGGTCAACATATTCCCGATGCAGCATCAATTTCAGTATCTAATATTACATTGGATGAAATTCCTAAAGATAATATTAAATTTGAAATTAATAGGTATGTTAGTGATACTATGGGAAAAGCTATATTAGGTAGAATGGCCGGTACCGAGCGTTTTTACAATAACAAAACAAAGTTTCTCCATTTTCCATAAATAGCATATGCACGACGATAACTCATTCCGCAGGCTGATTGAAAAAGTATCAGCAGAAGACGAAGTTTACAAGATTAAGCTTCCAGTTCCAATGAAGCAAGTTGCAAGTGTCTTTTCTAAAGAAACTATGGATTTGCATTACGGAACTTTATATGGAAACTATGTAAAAAAGGCACTTGCCGGGGACGGCGAGTTTCAAGTAGCCGGTGCAAAGCTTCATACATTATTCTTTGAACAATTTCAGGAAGCAGCATCCACTAATAATCCTACAGGTGCAGCTAAGATACTTATCGAAGATAAGTTTGGAAGCTATCAGGCATTTAAGGATGCATTTACCGAAGAAGCTAAATCCATTCACGGCTCGGGCTGGTGCTATTTAAGCACAACAGGTAAGATCAAAACTATTCCAAATCATAAAGTGCTTACCGATGTTGCCGTTATTATTGATATGTGGGAACACTCTTTTCTTATTGATTTCGGGGCAGATAAAGACAAATATCTTAAGAATGTTTGGCAAATTATTAATTGGGACATCATCAACGCGAGGTTAAATTAAAAATGTATAATATCACAAATATCGAAGAGCTTGGCACAGAATACACAGTCGCTGATTCGGATGGTAAAATCCTAAATACAATCCAAATTATCCCACAAACCGAGATCTTAGAAGCTGCGTTGGGTGAATATACCGAATATGAGTTTGGTAACTATGAAAATTATCTTAAGAAGTCAATTGAAGTTTTAGCAGGGTTTGAGGGAGTCGATCCGACTAAAATTTTATGGCACGCAACCTATGACGAGGAAGTAGTCCTCTCAGAAATTATACAGGTTGCAATACAAAATGGTTATGATAAAATCATTTTGGAACATCTGGAAGACATTGACGACATTGAGTAAGTCAATTACAATGTAATTGTCCTATTAGCTCAGAAAAACGGCCAACCACTGAATGTGTTGGCGCCGATAGTTTATGTTGGCCTAGTATCGCTATCCACAAAACTGATATATGACGATATATTAGAGGAAAGAGAGCAGTCCCTTTCTAAGGGAAAGGTCGGTGGTTTGAAGCGTTCCACTGTAGGACATCAAATTTATTTAATAGAAAGATATAATGGCATCACTTGCACCGAATCATCCCGACGTTATTCTCGAGAAGTTGACCAAAGCTCGTATTGCTCTACTTCTACAACAGCCTTTCTGGGGCACACTTGCAACTCGTCTTATTTTAAAAGATGCAACAGATGATGAAGGTGGCTGGTGCCCGACTGCGGCCACTGATGGCCGCTATTTCTATTACAATCGAGATTTCGTTGCAAAACTAAACAAGTCGGAAACAATTTTCCTGGTTGCACACGAAGTAGAACATTGCGTTTACGACCATATGTCACGACGCGGTAGTCGTAATCCGAAGATATGGAATGCGGCAGCTGACTTTGTGATTAACTGGGAATTGCACGAGCATAGAGTTGGAAAACTCCCCGATCCGAAGACATCCGGTGTACAGGCGTGTTTTGATCCGAAGTATAAGGGTATGTTTACCGAAGAAGTCTATGAACTTCTAATGAAAGATCCTTCCGCACAATATCCCGAATTCGACGTGCACTTGGAGCCGGGCGACGGCAAGGGTGAGCCAATGACAGAAGAGGAACGACGCGTCCTTAGTGACGAAATTCGTGCTGCTGTGATGCAGGCTGCTAAGTCCGATACAGGCAATACTCCTGCAGGTGTTAAGCGTATGTTGAAAGACATTACTGAACCGCAGATGGATTGGCGTGAAATTCTAAATCTTTCAATTCAATCTATTGTAAAGACAGATTACACTTGGATGAGATGTTCCCGAAAGTCCCAAGCAAGCGGTATCTATCTTCCTGCTATGAAAGAAGATTACAAGATTGATGTTGCTATTGCGTTGGATAGTTCCGGATCGATGACTGACAAGATGCTACGTGATTTTATCGGTGAAGTCAAGGGTATTATGATGCAATTCGCAGATTTTCGTATTCGCCTATGGAGTTCTGATACCAAGGTATACAACGAGCAAATCTATACACCGGATAATATCGATGATATTGACACGTATGAAATCTTAGGTCGCGGCGGTAACGACTTTAACTGCAACTGGGAATATATGAAGGAGAACGACATTCGTCCGGAGCGTTTTCTGCACTTTACTGACGGATACGATTGTGGCCTTGGTTTCGGAGACCCCGATTACTGCGATACCGTGTATGTCATCCATAGCAATCCGCAACGAAACATTGTTAGCCCATTCGGAATGACGTGTTACTACGATGCTCCGTGAGTGCAAATGGATAGGGGAAGGAGAAAAATGTGCAAAGGCAAGCCTTCCCGGAAAAGCTTATTGTGCTAGGCACCACGAGCGAGTATATCTTACGTTATTGCCCGAAATGGCTACTTACATTATTGAAAAAGAACTAAAGCCGGTTGACGTTAAAGCGCTGCCGCCGCATAATAGTGACAACAAAGGACACGTATGAGCATTTTGCAAATTTTGAATTTGATCGAAAAAGAATCTTCGCGCACTGGTAAAATTGCTTTGATTGAAGCAAACAAGGACAATGAGCTCTTCAAGAAAGTGCTGCAAAAGGCACTTAATCCTTACGTGAACTTTTATGTTCGCAAGATTCCAAATTACACCTTCCGCTTCCTGTCGGGTCCCGATGATAAACATCAAACGCTCGATTGGGCATTGGATCAATTGGTAAAGCTGGAAGAACGAGAGGTTACCGGGCACGCAGCTATTGCGCATCTCGAATATATACTTGGCGAACTCAACACGGAAGACGCAACCGTTGTCGAACGCATTATCGGCAAGGATCTGCGTTGCGGCGCAGCCGATGGCACGACAAATGCAGCAATTCCGGACTTTATTCCGGAGTATCCGTGCTTACTTGCACGTCCTTACGACGAGAAGAACATTAAGAACATCACCTATCCTGCCTACAGTCAATTAAAGGCGGATGGACTCCGTGCAAATGTGCTTGTTAAGAATGGCAAGGTTACTTCCTGCGGTCGTAGTGGTCGTCCAATCGATCTTCTGGGTCATCTGGATGCAGATATGCTGCTATTGGCAGCAACAGTAATGACAGATTCTCAAGATATGTTTTTTGATGGTGAATTTGTTGTCGTAGACGCAAATGAGAAGATTGTTGATAGAAAAACTGGTAACGGTATCATCAACAAGGCAATCAAGGGTACTATCAGCGATGCTGAAGCCAAGCAGGTTCGTTTCCAAGTTTGGGATGCATTTCCTTTGTCTGAATTCTATGCTCGTCGTTCAAAGGATACCTACAAAGAACGATTTGAACGACTTGTTGATTCTGTTAAACGAATTGAAAGTAACCCAGACAAGACTGATCGTATTCTTGGTAAGGGACCGTTCCGATTTCGTTTAATTCCTTTCGAAGTTGTCAATTCCCTGGAAGAAGCCGTTAAGCACTTCGAGAAATTGCTGGCTGCAGGCGAAGAAGGCACCATTCT
>Ga0116226_10001199_pt1 | contig 22494 bp, 20 predicted proteins | sample S1TSphfallax_FD_89692 | JGI IMG/M metagenome (GOLD analysis project Ga0116226, IMG submission 89692) | Host-associated microbial communities from peat moss isolated from Minnesota, USA - S1T2_Fa - Sphagnum fallax MG | ecosystem: Host-associated > Plants > Peat moss > Unclassified | place: USA... | reverse complement strand
TTGGCGCCGGCCGAGCGGCTGGACCTGTTTTATCGACTATGGGTGCAAAGAGAGGCGGTCGTAAAGGCCGCCGGGCTCGGTTTCACGCTTCCTCCCGAAACCATCAGCCTGTCGACGGACATATCAACCGGCCAATGGGTTACGCTAAAAGGGCAGGGTGACTGGTGGGTCGCATCGATCGCCGCGCCGCCGGGCTATGCGGCGGCCTGTTGCGCAAGCGGTCCATTCCATACCATCGTCAGGCGCCCGCCCGGTGTCACGCGAGAGGATTTGTGATCATGGGGAAAGTTCATCCCGATATCTGGCGGATCCGTCTGAGCATCACGCTCGGCGCGATTGATCTCTGCGAAGCGGCGCTGGCGCCCTTCGCCGAGGTCTCCTCCTGGTTTCTGGAAGATCCTGATCAAGATGAGTCCGATGAGAACACGCGCTGGCTGTTGGAGGGCTTCGCCCGCCAGGCGCCTGACCGGGTCGCGCTCGAAACCGCCATGGCGCTGGCGATGGCCTGCCGCGGCGAGGCCGCGCCCCCTATTCTCGTCGAACAGATCCCGGATACGGATTGGGTGCTGGCCAATCTGCGCGATTTCCCGCCGATCAGCGCCGGGCGTTTCTATGTGCATGGGTCGCATTATCAATCCGCCCTGCCGGCAGGGCGGGTGCCGCTTCGCGTCGATGCCGGCGCGGCGTTCGGTTCGGGCGAGCATGCCACCACGCGCGGCTGCCTGCTGGCCATCGACGGCCTGTTGCGGCGCAAGCGTTTCCGTCATCCGCTCGATCTTGGCTGCGGTTCGGGGATTCTTGCCATGGCGCTGGCGAAAGCGACCAGGGTGGCGGTCATGGCAGCCGATATCGACCCGACCGCCGTAAAGGTGGCGCGCAGGAATGCGGCGCAAAATGGGGTGCTGCCTCATCTCCGGGTGATGGTCAGCCGCGGCTATCGTCACCCGACAATCGGCGGCGGGCGTCCCTATGATCTGATTGTCGCCAATATTCTCGCCCGTCCGCTGGTTGCCATGGCGGCGGAGCTTGCCAACCATCTCAGTCCCGACGGCTTCGCCGTGCTGTCCGGCCTGCTGGTGCGCCAGGAGCGTCAGGTCCTGGCCGCCCATCGCGTCCAAGGGCTCTCGCTGGTGGCGCGGGTGCGGCTTCAGGGGTGGAGCACCCTGGTGCTCAGCCCTTCACCAGCCACTGCAGCGCTGTTCTGCCTTGGCAGCAGAGGGCTCCATGCAGACATGTCATCAGCTGTTCCAGCTGCTCATCCAGCCGCCATGGCGGGTTGATCAGCAAGAGCCCGCTGCCATTCAGCCGATCCTCGCGGTCTGGGGCCAGCAGCATGATTTCGCTGGCCAGGCAGGGGACGCCGAAATTGCTCACTTCGCTTTTGAAGCGGGCGCATTCGGCGGGTGATTTGATCGGGTACCAGACGGCGTAGAGTCCGGTCGGCCAGCGTCGCAGCCCCTCGGCCAGGCCTTGTGTCACACGCTGAAATTCGTCTTTGGCCTCATAGGGCGGATCGATCAGCACCAGCCCACGCCGTTCCCTCGGCGGCAGGGTCGCTTTCATCGCCTGGTAGGCGTCCTCTTCGCGGATCGTCACCTGACGGTCCCGCGCAAACAGGACGCGCAGCTGGAGGGCGTCAACTTCATGCAGCTCGACCAGGGTCAGGCGGTCGATTCCGCGCATCATCTTGCGGATCAACAGCGGTGAACCGGGATAGAAGTTGAGCGCGTCGGGATCATTTTCACCGCGCACCAGCGCGAGATAGGGCGCCAGCAAAGGGTCCGGGTTGCGCATCACCCGCGCGATGCCGCCGCGGAATTCGGCGGTCTTGCCGGCTTCCAGACCGGTCAGGTCATAGCGGCCGATGCCGGCGTGACAATCGAGCACATGGAACGCCGTCTCCTTTTTGAGAAGATGCGCCAGCAGCAATGTCAGGGCGGCGTGCTTATGGACGTCGGCAAAATTGCCGGCATGGTAGGCGTGGCGGTAATTCATTGCTTGCCCTTATCATGGATCTGGTGCCATTGACTACGCCCGGGGCAAAAGATCAAAGGGAGAACATCGGTGAGCGATACGGTCTGGATCATCCTGCTGGTTGGGATAGTGCTGCAATTGGCGGCGATCGGCGCGCTGTTTCTCCGCCAAGGCGGCGATCGCTTGTCCGCCGAACGGCAGGAACGCCGGCTGAAAGAGGATCTGGCCATGGCCCGCGATGAGAGCTCGCAATCCGCGCGGGGCCTGCGCGATGAGGTCGCCACCACCCTTAAATCCCTGTCGGAATTACAGAAGACGACGCTCGATGGTTTGTCGAGCCAGATGGCGCGGCTTGGCCAGACGGTCGAGATGCGGCTGGCCAAATTGCAGGAGGATAATGGCGCGCGGCTCGAACAGATGCGCCAGACCGTCGATGAAAAGCTGCAGGGGACGCTGGAAAAGCGCCTGGGCGAGTCGTTCAAGCTGGTCTCCGAGCGGCTCGAGCTGGTGCATAAGGGGTTGGGCGAGATGCAGAGCCTGGCCCTGGGTGTCGGCGATCTCAAGAAGGTGCTGACCAATGTGAAGACCCGCGGCATCTGGGGCGAGGTGCAGCTTGGCAATCTGTTGGAACAGATGCTGACCCCCGACCAGTTTCTCGCCAATGTCGCCTGTCGGCCCGGTTCGGCCGACCGCGTCGAATATGTCATTCGCATGCCGGGCCGAGGTGACGAGGACCAGGAGGTCTGGCTGCCGATCGATGCGAAATTCCCGCGCGAGGATTATGAACGATTGTTAGAGGCCGCCGATCGCGCCGATGTCGAGGCGGTAGAGTTGGCCAGCCGGGCGCTGGAGGCGCGGGTCAGGCAATTCGCCAAGGACATCGCCCATAAATATCTCAATCCGCCACAGACCACCGATTTCGCCATTCTGTTTCTGCCGACCGAGGGGCTCTACGCCGAACTGCTGCGCCGGCCCGGCCTCAGCGATCAATTGCAGCGCGATTTTCGCATCAATCTCTGTGGCCCGACCACGCTGGGGGCGCTTTTGAACAGCCTGCAGATGGGATTTCGCAGCCTGGCGATCCAGAAGCGCTCGAGCGAAGTATGGCAGATCTTAGGCGCGGTCAAAACCGAGTTCGGCAAATATGGCGAGGTGCTCGACAAGGTGCAGAAGAAATTGGTTGAGGCCTCCAACTCGATTGAAGATATCTCGACGCGAAAGCGCGTGATCGACCGGAAACTGCGGTCGGTCGATGCTCTTGAGGTTGGCGCGGCGCGCTTGCTGCTCGATGAAACTGAAGCTGAGTAGGGAAGAAAATGATACGCCTGCTGATCCTCGCGCTGTTTTTGCTGCTTGCTCCCGTCTCGCAAGCCGCCGATCCGCCGGCCGGCGCGCCGCCTTCTGCCGGCGCGTCGGCCAAGAGCGATGCCCTGTTGGCGCCCCTTGCCGCGACCACGGTCCAGGTCGATCGTGATAGCGCCAAGCTGATCCAGAAACTGACCAGCGGTTTTCAGCCCTGGATGTGGTGGGTGGCCGGATTTTTATGGGCGGCGCTGGTCGTGCTGATCGGCAAGCTGCTGGAGCATGGTCTGGCGCGACTGTTCCCGTCCAACCGGCCGAGCTGGCTGGGGCGCAGTTTTCGCGTCTTCTGCTATGTCATCTGCGCGCTGATCGCGGTTTATTTCTTCTTGCATGCCTTCGGCGCTGCGATTTTGGCGGGGCCGCTGCTACAGGTCGAACGGAAGCTGATTCTGTTGGCGGCCGCCATGGGAATCGCCGATGTTGCCCTGCTGCTGGTCAATCTGACCATCGACCGCTATCTCACGCGGGTCGACCACGCCGGTCACCCGATCGAACGCAGCCCCCGCGTGCTGACCATCCTGCCGCTGATCCGCAATATCGTGATGATCGCGCTTGGCATCGTGCTGACCCTGGTCGTACTCGATGATTTCGGCGTCAATATCGCGCCGTTGCTGGCCGGTGCCGGCGTGGTCGGCGTGGCGATCGGCTTTGGCGCACAGAAACTGGTGCAGGATGTCATCACCGGCGCCTTCATGCTGTTCGAGAACACCATGGCGATCGGCGATTGGGTCAAGATCGGCGATCATTCGGGGACGGTCGAGGCGATGACCATCCGCACGCTGCGCCTGCGCGATGCTTTCGGTCAGGTGCACACCCTGCCCTTCAGCGCCGTGCCCAATGTGATCAATATGAGCCGGGATTTCGGCTATCACCCCTTCGAGATCAATATTTCCTACGATACGGATGTCGATCAGGCGCTGGCCGCCCTCGCCGAGGTGGCGCAGGCCATGCAGCGCGACCCGGCGCTGAGCGCAGATATCCTGGCGCCACCGGAAATTTTTGGCGTCGAACGGTTGGGTGAATGGTCGGTGGTGTTGTCGGGCCGGATTAAAACCCCGCCCGCGCGGCAGGCAAATATAGCGCGAGTTTTCAATCGAATGGTCAAGAAAAAGTTTAGCGAGCGCGGTCTAAAAATGGCGGTTCGAACGATCTATAGTGAGCAAAATGTGAAATCATAGAGTCTGCAGTCTGGTAAAGTTCCCGGACTGTTCGGTGCATTGTTTCGATGGCCTCGAGGACGGCGCGGGATCGGCGGGCTTGGACAAGACCGAAGCGTCCACAGAAGTCAGGACCCGATAGTTTCGGCCTATCGCTCACAGTAGTTTCCGATTCTTTCGGCCAAGCTCTGTCCACCTTCCGCGAGGCGGGGGCCGATTGAAGCGCGGATATGGGTAAATTCCGAGCCTGTTCTCCTGTGACCGATTGTCCCAGCGTAAAACCGAGCAGTTTTTGCCGCTTGCCGGCGGTCATAACCCTACCGTCAGCCAATCCTGTGGTGACGTCCCCGAACGATCGCCAGGCCTCGATAGGCTGGCGCGCGGTTTGCGACGTGACATAGGTGATGGTCAAGGGAGAGGAGTCCGGGATGAAGTTTGCCGACTTGCTTTGGGGCGGGACGACCTTCGTTGGCGCTTGGTTATTGGGCGGCGTATTACTTTCCGCATCGGCGCAGGTGTCGCCCGACCGTCCCACCGCATACAAGTCGAGCTGGAATGTCGTTTTCGCGCCCGCCACCCCATTGCCGGCTGATTACCCTTTCGGGTCCCAAACCAGAATTCTCAAACGGGGATCTGTCTTCCCGCCGGCGGCCATGAAACTGCCGTGCGATATCCGCTGGGACCGCGACGTGCCGGTCACGTTGCGCGACGGCGTAACGATCTACACCGACGTCCTGCGTCCCGTCGGCGGTGGCAAGGCGCCAGCCATTGTGGCGTGGAGTCCCTATGGTAAAACCATACCGCAGACGAACGTCCAGTCGGGCGTGGACCCCAAGGAGGTCACAGGTCTGTCGAAGAGTGAAGGTCCCGACGCCGGCTTCTGGGTTTGCCATGGCTACGCCGTGGTCGATCCAGATGCGCGCGGCGCCGGCAAGTCTCAAGGCGACATCTATGGATGGGGCAGCGTCGATGGCCAGGACGGCTACGACGTTATCGAGTGGATAGCGCACCAGACGTGGAGCTCCGGCAAAGTGGCTCTGCATGGGACCTCCTGGTTGGCCATGGCGCAATGGTTCATCGCTCAAACGAAGCCGCCGCATCTGTCCGCGATCGCACCCTGGAACGGCATCAGCGACGTGTACCGACAGAATGTGATGTTCGGCGGGATTCCCAATCCCGGATTCCTCGCCGAAGTATTTGGTCACCTCGCCGGCCCGGCCCGAGTCGAGCGGCCTGACAAGACGGCAGAAGCCCAACCCCTGATGGATGCCTATTGGCAAGACAAGTCGGCCAGACTGGAATCGATCACCGTTCCAGCTTACGCAGTCACTGACGTGGTCACCGATCTGCACCGGATGGGTACGTTTGAAGGCTACCGGCGCCTGGGATCCAAGGACAAATGGTTGCGGGTCGACAATCGGCAGGAATGGTCCGACCAATATGATCCTCTGAACGAAGCCGACCTGCTCAAATTCTTTGACTACTTCCTGCGCGGCGCCAATAACGGTTGGCAGAACACTCCCAAGGTCCGGATGGCCGTTCTGGATCCGGGGGGTGAAGACCGTCTGAATGTACCCTATTCGAGCTGGCCGCTGCGGCAGACGGATTATCAGCGTCTCTATCTGGGCGCCGATCAGCAACTCCAAACGACACCTGGGGCCACGCCCATTCAGGCGAGCTATCCCGCCACCACCGGTCAGACCGTCTATACTTATCGTTTCACCAGCGACACCCAGATAACGGGTTACTTTAAGGCCCACCTCTGGGTCGAGGCGAAGGGCGCTGACGAAGCGGACCTGTTTGTCCTGGTGGAGAAACTCGACAAGGACGGCGCACTTCTGGTGCCCGACGAGACCAGTGCGCGCCAGTACTTCCCAATTCCGCCGGCCGGCGCGCATGGTCGCTTGAGGACCTCCCTGAGAAAACTCGATTCCACGCTGTCGACGGATTTCATGCCGATCCAATCCTTCGACCAACCGCAGATTCTTCATCCCGCTGAGATCGTTACGGTCGACATCGCGATCATGCCGGCGTCGGAAATCTTTCATGCGGGTGAGCAATTGCGCCTGACGATCGCCGGGCATGAGTTCACCGCCCCGCCGGCCACAAAAGGGCCTTCCGGCCTGCTGGCGTTCATGCGCCCGCTGCCGCCGCTGCAGACCAACAATGCGGGTGTCCATATCATCCACTCCGGCGGCGATCATCCCTCCTTCCTGCAAATTCCAGTTATTTCGGGAGTCCAATGAATGGATGGCTTCTACGGCGTCTGCCTGCACTTCACCATCAACGGCCAACCCGTGGAGGTCGAGGTCGACACGCGCACATCGCTCCTCGACCTGCTGCGGGAACAGCTGCAGCTTTTCGGCACGAAAAAGGGCTGCGACCAGGGCGCGTGCGGCGCCTGCACCGTCCTGGTGGATGGTGAGCGCATCAACAGCTGTCTGGCCCTGGCGGTCCAATACCAGAACCGCGCGGTAGTCACCATTGAGGGCCTGGGCGGTCAAGGATCGCGGCATCCTCTGCAGGAGGCTTTTGTCGCAAAGGACGGGTTCCAGTGCGGATACTGCACGCCAGGCCAGATTTGTTCGGCCTTGGGGATGGTGGACGAGGTCGCTCGCGGTGTTCCCAGCCGCGTTACCGAGGACCTCGCGGCGGAGATGATGATGCTCAATCATGATGAAATCCGTGAGCGCATGAGCGGCAATCTGTGCCGCTGCGGGGCCTATAACGGCATCGTCGACGCGATCCGCGAAACCTTCGCGGACGGGCGGGCCGAACACCCCAAGCGCGAGGTCGCCTGATGACGCCGTTCCGCTATGAAGCCGCTTGTGACACACAGGGCGCGGTCGCGCTCGGTTCAGTGCTTGGCGCGAAGTACCTTGGTGGGGGCACTAACCTGGTCGATCTGATGCGCGAGACGATCGAGCGCCCCGACATCCTGGTCGACGTTTCCGGCCTTGCCGGAGAAATAACAGAGGGCGACGAAGGCGGCCTGATCATCGGCGCCGGCGTGAAGAACACCGCCCTCGCGGCAGACCGGCGCGTTCGCGAACGCTTCCCCCTGCTCGCCCAGGCCATTCTGTCCGGGGCTTCAGGTCAGATCCGGAACATGGCGACGGTGGGCGGGAACATCATGCAACGAACCCGCTGCCTCTATTTCTTCGATGACGCGGTCCGCTGCAACAAGCGTGAGCCGGGCACAGGCTGCGACGCCATCGATGGCTTCACCCGAAACCACGCGATCCTCGGCGCTTCACCCGCCTGCGTGGCGACCCATCCTTCCGACATGTGCGTCGCGCTGGCGGCGTTGGGCGCCATCGTGACGGTCGAAGGCCCGGACGGCGTCCGTGCGCTGCCGATCATGGACTTCCACCGCTCTCCGGGAGAGACGCCTCACATCGAGACGAATCTGCAGCCTGGAGAACTGATCACGGCGGTCGAGCTGCCGCCGCTGCCCGCCGCGACGAAATCGGTCTACCGTAAAGTGGGTGATCGGGCGAGCTATGCCTTCGCGCTGGTGTCTGTCGCTGCAACAATGACGCTGGACGGTGACCGCATCAAAGATGTGCGGATCGCGCTCGGCGGTGTCGCTCACAAACCGTGGCGCGCGGTAAAGGCCGAGGCGACGCTCCGTGACGGCCTGGCGACCGAAGAGGCGTTCCAGGCGGCGGCGAGCGCGGCACTGACCGAGGCAAAGCCGCTCCGCGACAACGGCTTCAAAGTCGAACTCGCCCGCCGAACACTGGTCGCCGTCCTTGGCCAGCTTGCTGGAGCCGCCCAATGAGCATCAGCGACAAAGTCTCCGGCGCGGCGCAGGCCGCTATCGCGAAACTGGTGCCACTTGCGCCCGACAGCTGGATTCCAGGGGGCGTCCCCGATCCGTTGATCGGTCACCAGCACGGTCTGATCGGTACCCCCGTATCGCGCCTCGACGGTCCGCTCAAGGTGCAGGGGTCCGCTCGGTTCGCCGCAGAGGTGCCGCTGGAGAACATGCTCTATGCCGCCCTTGTCTTTGGGACGATTCCGAGCGGTCATATTGCCACGCTGGACACCAAAGCCGCCGAGGCCGCGCCGGGCGTCGTTCTCGTCATGACGCATCGAAATGCCCCGACTCTGAACAACCCAGCGTTATTTGGATCCTCGCCGACCGCCGCCGGCGCCAGCGACTTACCGATCATGCAGGACGACCGCCTGCACTGGAACGGTCAGCCGATAGCAATTCTGCTCGCCGAAACGCAGGAACAGGCGGATCACGCCAAATCATTGATCGTCGCGACCTATATGCCCGAACCCTCTACGACATCCTGGGCCGCGGCCAAGGCAGCGGGAGTGCAGCCTGGCGTGTTCATGGGCCAGAAGCTGTTGACCGAGATCGGCGATGCCGAGGCCATGCTCAGGGCGGCGCCGCATAAGATCGACCATGTCTATCGCACGCCGCGGCACAATCACAACGCGATCGAGCCGCATGCGACGACAATGGTGTGGAACGGCGATGAACTCATCCTTCACGATACGACCCAGATGGTGACGGCCGAGGCGGCGACGATCGCCGATATATTCGGCATCAAGGCCGAGCAGGTGCGCGTCATTTCGCCCTATGTCGGGGGCGGCTTCGGCGGCAAGGGCTTGTCCGAGCACCAGATCCTCGCCGCTGCCGCAGCTCGATTGATGGGGCGGCCCGTACGCGTGACGTTGTCGCGCGAAGGCGTGTATCGTGTCGTTGGCGGTCGTACGCTCACCGAGCAGCGGGTCGCGATCGGTGCGCGGGCGGACGGTCATTTCAGCGCCCTGATCCACACCGGCACTGTTGCGATGTCAGCTCATAACAACCTGCCCGAACCCTTCATCATGGCGGCGCGCTCGGGCTATGGCGCCGACAGCTTCAGGCTTTCGGTCGAGACGGCCGCGATGAACATGGTCGCCAATATCTTCATGCGTGCGCCGGGCGAGGCGGTCGGGAGCTTTGCGCTGGAATCGGCGGTCGACGAGTTGGCGGTCGAGCTGGGGATGGACCCGATCGAACTGCGCATCCGCAACGAACCCGACCAGGACCCGACCTCGGGTCTGCCATTCTCTTCACGCTGCGTCGTCAAGGCCTGGCGTTCCGGCGCCGAGCGGTTCGGCTGGGGCCGGCGCAGCGCCGCGCCGGGCCAGCGGCGTGAGGGCGAGTGGTTCATCGGTATGGGCTGCGCCGCCGCGGCCTATCCTTATAATCGGATGCCGGGCGCTGCGGCGAGGATCACGCTGACCTCTGACGGCGCAGCCCTTGTGGAGGTCGCGGCGCACGAGATGGGCATGGGGACAGCGACGACAACCGCGATCGTCGCAGCCGATCGGCTGGGGCTATCCCTCGACCAGATCGAGGTCCGCTATGGCGACTCAAGCATTCCGGGCGCTATCCTCGGCGGCGGGTCCCAGCAGACGGCTGCGATCGGCGGGGCGGTCATCGCCGCGCATCGCGCGCTGGTAGCCGAACTGCTCAAGCTGGCCGGCAATGACTCGCCGCTCGCGGGCTTGTCGGTCGACGAGGTCGGGAGCGAGAATGGCGGCCTCGCCAAGCTCCAAGATCCCAGCCGGCGCGACAGCTATCGCGCCATTCTGGAACGGGCCCGGCGCGACAGCGTGACAGCCGCCGCGAAGGCGTCGCTGCCGCTCGAAGCGATGCACTGGTCGATGCATTCCTACGGCGCTATGTTCTGCGAAGTGCGAGTGAACGGCGTCACCGGCGAAACACGAGTCAGCCGCTTCCTGGGCTCCTTCGATTGTGGGCGCATCATTAACGCGAAGACCGCCGCCAGTCAGTTCCGCGGCGGCATCGTGATGGGGCTGGGGATGGCGTTGATGGAGGAAACCCAGTTCGACGAGCGGACCGGCCGCATCATGAACCCCTCTTTGGCCGAGTACCACATGCCGGTCCACCTGGACGTGCCGGAGATCGAGGTGATGTGGACCGACCAGCCCGATCCTCACACGCCAATGGGTGCCCGCGGCGTTGGCGAGATCGGGATCACCGGCGTCGGCGCCGCGGTGGCCAACGCGGTATTCAACGCCACCGGCAAACGAATCCGCGACCTTCCAATCACGCTCGACAAGGTGTTTTTTCAGGACTCAGGCGCCGCTCGGACTGACCAGAATCTGCAACACCGCGCGATGGACGCGCGGGTCGCCGGCGACGGCGATCCGTCCATCCGAGTGCAGGCTTAGCCTCTTCCCCTGCCAGTCGGAGATCACTCCGCCGGCCCCCTCGATGATCGCCACCAGTGGCAGATAGTCATAGGGCTGCAGCGACGCCTCGACCATCAAATCGACAAAACCCAACGCCAGCAAACCGGCAGCATAGCAATCGGCGCCATAGCGCGGCAATTTGACGCGGCTCCGCAGCCGTTCGAAGGCGGCGCTGTCGTCACCCTTGAACATTTCCGGCGCCGTGGCGTAAAGGGCAGCCTGGCTGATCTCCGCGCAGGGTCGACACTGGATCTCGACGCCATTGAGACGGGTCGGCGTGCCCTTCACGCCCAGCCAGCGTTCGCGCAGGACAGGCTGTTCGATGATGCCGAGGATCGGCTCCCCCCTGAACAGCAGGGCGATCAGAATGCCGAAAGAAGGTTTGCCGGTGATGAAGGCTTTGGTCCCGTCGATCGGATCGAGCACCCAGACATAGTCGGCGTCGGTCCGTTCGGGTCCATATTCCTCACCCACGATGCCGTGACCCGGTGCGTGCTCATGAATCAGCCGGCGCATGGCGGCCTCGCTGCGGCGGTCGGCGATGGTGACCGGGCTCGCATCTTCTTTATCCTCGATGGCGACCTTCGTGCGAAAATAGGACAGGACGATTTCGGCGGCGGCATCGGCCATCAGATTGGCCAGATCGATGAAGGCGGGCGGACAGGACAAGGTCAACTCCGTGAGGAAAGCAGAGGGTTTCCCCGCTAAGATAGCTGCTATAAGTTGGCCTGCCCGCAAATTTCAATCAAGCCAGGATAATGACCGAGACAAATACCAAAGACCGCTCCATCGCTTTCCAGGGCGAGTTGGGCGCCTATTCGCACCTTGCCTGCACGGTCGCCTTTCCCGAGATGACGCCGCTGCCCTCGCCGGGCTTCGAGGATGCTTTCGCCGCCGTGGAGGAGGGACGCGCCCGCCTCGGGCTGATTCCCATCGAGAACTCGGTGGCCGGCCGGGTCGCCGATATCCACCACATCCTGCCAGCCTCAAAGCTGCATATCATCGGTGAATTCTTTCTGCCGGTTAATCATCATCTGCTGGCGCTGCCCGGCACCCGCCTCACCGACATCAAAGAGGTGCACAGCCATGTCCATGCCCTCGGTCAATGCCGAAAATTTCTGCGCGGCAATGGGCTGAAAGCGGTAATCGCCGCCGATACGGCGGGATCCGCGGCCGATGTGGCGCGGCGCGGCGACAAGTCCATCGCCGCCATCGCGTCCCAGTTGGCCGGGGAAATCTATGGTCTCGAGAGTCTGGCCGCCAATATTGAGGATGCCGACCATAACACCACCCGCTTCCTGGTAATGGCGCGCGACGCCAAGCCGATCGATCCGCGCATCGGTCCGATCGTCACCAGCTTCATTTTTCGCGTCCGCAATGTGCCGGCGGCGCTCTATAAAGCGATGGGCGGCTTCGCCACCAACAGCGTCAATATGACCAAATTGGAAAGCTATCAGGTCAACGGCGCCTTCGCCGCCACCCAGTTTTATGCCGATATCGAGGGCCATCCGGAACAGCCCAATGTCCGCCTCGCGCTCGAAGAACTGGGGTTCTTCTCACGCGAGGTCCGGATTTTAGGCGTCTATCCCGCCCATCCTTACCGCTTCAAAGCAAGGTTGGCTGCGGATTAGAGCGTGCTTGTCATCTCGATCGGGCACACCGCATCGAACCATCAGACAGCGCAGCGCGCCATCACCAGATCGACGGCGCAGCTAATCATCCGCTTGATCCGTTCGTCATTATTGGGCTTGCCGAACAAGGCGCGCAGATGACAGTCGCCGGCCAGCATCGAAAGGAACAGGTCGGCGATCAGCGGTGCTTCATCCTCGGCGATGGCAATCCGACCGTTCCGCCGGAGAGCGATGAAATAGTCGCCGACTTTCCTCCGCGCATAGGCCGGTCCACCGACATAGAAGGCCTCGCCCACCTCTGGCTGTTGCGTCGCTTCGGCTAAGACGACCCGGTACATGGCCAGAGCGTCTGGATGCATCAGTAAAGCGATATAGCTGGCCGCCAGATCGAGCAGGCTTTGCCGGACATCCCGGGTATTTTCGGAAAATTCAAACTGACCGAACACCGCCTCGGCGCGGCGACGGATGATCGCCTCGAACAGGGCACGCTTATTGGCGAAATGGACATAAATAGTGGCTTTGGAAACGCCGGCCCGGCTGGCGACGGCGTCCATACTGGCGGAACTATAGCCGCTCTCCATGAAAATCGCCTGAGCCGCAGCAAAAATCTGCTCAGCTTTGCGGCCGCGCGAGCTTTTTTCGCAGCTGTTCGGTGAGGGTGCCGAGGATTTTAAGTCGAGCGAAATTCTTGTCATTCCCTTCCACCAGGGTCCAGGGCGCATTTTGAGTACTGGTCTTCTCGACCATATCATGAACCGCGCTCTGATATTCAGCCCACTTTGCCCGATTGCGCCAGTCCTCGTCGGTCAGTTTCCATTGTTTATGCGCATTGGCCTCGCGCTGCTTGAAGCGGCGATATTGTTCTTCGGCCGAGATATGCAGCCAGAATTTCAGCAGCAGAATACCGTGCTGGGTCATCTGTTGCTCGAAATCATTGATCTCACTGTAGGCGCGCTGCCATTCGGCCGGCTCGGCGAAGGACTCCACGCGTTCAACCAGCACTCTGCCATACCAGCTGCGATCGAAGATCAGCATCCTGCCGTCGCGCGGCAGCCGGCGCCAGAAGCGCCACAGATAATGATGCGCCCGCTCCTCGTCGGAGGGTGGGCCGATCGGGACCACCTGCCAGCTGCGCGCATCGATACTGGCGGTGATATGGCGGATCGCGCCACCTTTTCCGGCGGCATCCCAGCCCTCGAACACCAGGACGCTGGTCACGCCTTTATTTCGTGCTTCGTGCGCGGTCTTCGCCAATTCCTCGCGCGCCGCGCGCCATTTCAGCTGATAGCTGGCGTCGTCGACCGCCAGGGCCAGATCAAGACTGCCGAGTATAGTCTGAGCAGCCGGCAGGGTCTGGTCGTCCTGGCCGGCGGACTTTTCCAGCGCGCCGCGCCGCCGGTGGATCAGGCGCAGTTCGTTCGCGCGGACTTTGGCGATTTCGTCCTGCAGGATCTTGGCGGCCTCCCGCCGGGTCGCCGATAAGGCGAGATGCCGGACCAGGGCGTCCCGCAAGGTCGTCAGCACCAGCAGGCTGCGGAAGCGCGCATCCAGTCCCTCGACCAGGGTCCAGCGGCTTCGTCCGTCGTCGGTGCGGCGAATCGCCCGTTCGGCGGCCGTGATGAATTTGTCGTAGCGCTTCCAGTTACGCCAATCGCTCTTGCCGACCCGCCAGCTCTGCTTGGGATCCTCGCCAAGCGATTTGAGGCGGCGCTTCTGGTCGGCGCGACCCAAATGCATCCAGAATTTAAGGATCAGCGCGCCATCATCGGCCAGAGTCCGCTCAAAATTACGAATCTGGTCGAGCTTGGCGTCGAATTGCGCCTGATCGGTCTGGCGATAGACCCGGTCGAGGATGGCGCGCGAATACCAGCCGCTCAGATAAAGGCCGATCTGGCCCTTGGCTGGTAAATCCTGCCAATAGCGCCAGAATTCGGGCCGCTCGCGTTCCTCGCGCGAGGGATCCTCATAGGCGTGAGTGACAATCCAGCGCGGATCGAGCCACTCATTCAGCAGATTGACCGCCTCGCTTTTGCCCGCGCCATCGACGCCGGCGAACAGCAACAGGACCGGAAAATCGGCAGCGCGCAGCTGGGTCTGCAGCGCCAGCAATTCATCCCGCAGGTTTTCCGCAATGGCGTCAAAGGCGGCGCGCGAGATGCGCTGGCGTAATTCCGCTGTCTCAAACATGGCGGTTCCGCCGATCGAAAGAGGGACTCTCAAGCTATTCCAGCGCGACGAAGCTCGCAAGCAGCGGTTTCGCGCTGGATTGTTAGGCCGGGTTGTGCAAAATGTGGCCCGCTTTTGCATCAGGGCAGATTTCGGGAGAAACAGGATGACGGTTCGCGTTGCTATCAATGGGTTTGGCCGTATTGGCCGGCTGGTGTTGCGGGCCTGGGCCGAATCCGAGCGTACCGATGTCACCGTGGTCGCGATCAATGATCTGGGGTCGCCATCCGATAATGCCCATATGCTGAAATTCGACTCCGTGCATGGCCGCTTCCCTGCGGATCTGCGCGTCGAGGGCGATTTCCTGCTGATTGGCAATCGCGCGCCGATCAAGGTTACCGCCGAGCGCGATCCCGCCAAGCTGCCCTGGAAAGAACTGGGCGTCGATGTCGCCCTGGAATGCACCGGTATCTTCACCAAGCGGGACAAGGCGGCCCTCCATCTGGAAGCCGGCGCCAAACGCGTGCTGGTCTCGGCGCCGGCCGAAGGCGCCGATCTGACCGTGGTGTTCGGCGTCAATGACCGATTGCTGAAGCCGGAGCATCAGGTGATCTCGAACGGTTCCTGCACCACCAATTGTCTGGCGCCGGTGGCCAAGGTCCTCAATGAGTTGGCCGGCATCAAACATGGCTTCATGACCACGGTCCATTCCTACACCGGCGATCAGAATCTGGTCGACACGCTGCACAAGGATTTGCGCCGTGCCCGCGCCGGCGCTTTGTCGATGATCCCGAGCTCGACCGGGGCGGCCAAAGCGATCGGATTGGTGCTGCCGGAATTGAAAGGCAAGCTGGATGGGGTTTCGATCCGGGTGCCGACCCCTAATGTCTCGATGATTGACCTCAAGGTGGTGACCAACCGTCCGGTGACAGTGGACGAGGTCAATCAGGCAGTGATCGCCGCTTCGCAAAGCGAGGCGCTCAAGGGCATCCTGGCGGTTTCGGCGGAGGAGCTGGTCTCGATCGATTTCAACCATAACCCTGCCTCCTCCACCTTCGATCTGACCCAGACCAAACTGATGGACGGTACTTTCCTCCGCATCCTGTCCTGGTATGACAATGAGTGGGGGTTCTCCAATCGCATGTCGGACACGGCCGCCGCCATCGGCAAATTGGGCTGATCGGCGATGACCCGGTATCGAGGCGTGGACGGGCTGGCGCTGGCCGGGCGTCGTGTGATCGTGCGGACCGATCTCAATGTGCCGGTCAAGGACGGCGTCATTACTGATCTGACCCGAATCACCCGCGCCGCCGACACGATCCGCGAGATCGCCGCGGCGGGTGGCAGGGCAGTGGTGCTCTGCCATTTTGGCCGGCCCAAGGGCGTGGAGGCAAAGCTCAGCCTGTATTTTCTCGCGGCGCCGCTGGCGGCGGCGATCGGCCGGCCGGTCGCCTGGTCGCCGTCGCTGACCGGCCCTGAGGCCGTGGCCGCGACCGAGGCGCTCAAGGATGGCGAGGTCATCCTGATGGAGAATGTCCGCTTCCATCCGGAGGAGGAAAAAAACGATCCGGCCTTTGCGGCAAGTCTCGCGGAACTCGGTGATCTCTATGTCAATGACGCCTTTTCGGCGGCGCACCGCGCCCATGCCTCGACCGAGGCTATCGCCCGTCTGTTGCCGTCCTACGCCGGACGATTGATGCAGGCCGAACTCGAGGCGCTGGGTCGCGCCCTCGATCACCCTGAGAAGCCGGTGGCTGCGCTGGTCGGCGGAGCGAAAGTGTCGACCAAGCTCGATCTGCTCGGCAATTTGGTGGCAAAGGTCGATCTCTTGGTGATCGGCGGCGGCATGGCGAACACCTTTCTGTTTGCCCAAGGCTTCGAGGTCGGAAAGTCGCTCTGCGAACGCGATCTGGCCGACACGGCCCGCGTCATTCTCGCCAAGGCGAAGGCCGCGGGCTGCGAGATCATTCTGCCGACCGACGTGGTGGTGGCGGGCGCTTTCGCCGAGCATGCGCCATCGCGGGTGGTGCCCGTGGCCGAGGTGCCGGCCGATCAGATGATTCTCGACACCGGCCCGGCCAGCGCCGCGTTCATCGCCGAGCGATTGGCCTCTTGCAAGACGCTGGTGTGGAATGGTCCGCTCGGCGCCTTCGAGATCGCGCCCTTCGACGCCGCCACCAATTTTGTCGCCCGGGCTGCGGCTGAGCTGACCGAACAGGGACGCCTGCTGACGGTTGCCGGCGGCGGGGACACGGTCGCGGCGCTTGCCCATGCTGGCGTTGAGGAAAAGTTTTCCTATATCTCTACGGCCGGCGGCGCTTTCCTCGAATGGCTTGAGGGGAAAGATTTGCCGGGTGTTGCAGCTTTAGCTCAGTTAAACTAACCGATCGTTAAGTCCCGCACCGCCACTATGGCAGTGTTGCGGACGGGAGAGGCAAGATGGCGGATCAGGGCAGTGTTTCAAAATTGGCGGCCAGCGCCGTCACGCCCAGTATCACGCCAACATCTGCCCAGCGTAACCTGGATGCCAGCGCCCGTCAGGCGGCGACCAGCAGCAGCGCCAATGCTGGCGCTGGCCGCCGCGAGGATCCCAAGTCCGGCAGCCGCCAATGGGTCGATATCGACGGCCAGCAATTCAACAAGTCGGCGCGCCGCGGTACCTACGTCAATATCCTAGTCTAGCCCCACCAGACTGCGCGCGAAGGCCCGCGCCTCGAACGGCCGCAGATCATCGATCGCCTCGCCCACGCCGATGGCGTGGACCGGCAGGGCGAATTTTTCGGCCAAGGCCACCAGCACCCCGCCGCGCGCTGTGCCGTCGAGTTTGGTCAGTACCAGACCCGATACGGCGGTCAGGCTTTTGAAGATCTCGACCTGGGAATGGGCGTTCTGGCCGACCGTGGCGTCGAGCACCAGCAGCACGTCATGCGGGGCGGACGGATCCTTTTTCTGGATCACCCGCACCAGTTTCTGCAGTTCGGCCATCAGATCGGCTTTGTTCTGGAGACGCCCGGCCGTGTCGATCAACAGAAGATCATCGCCGGCCGCCTTCGCCTCACCGAGCGCGTCGAAGGCGAGGCCCGCGGGGTCGGCGCCCTGTTCGCGCGCCACGACGCGGCAGCCGGTGCGGTCGCCCCAGACCTTCAATTGCTCGACCGCGGCGGCGCGAAAGGTATCGGCGGCAGCGAGGCTGACCTTGAGCCCCTGATCGGAATAATATTTCGCCAACTTGCCGATGGTGGTGGTCTTGCCGCTGCCATTGACTCCGACCACCAGCACGACATGCGGCTTCCTTGCCGGATCCGGCAGCAGCGGCTGGGCGATGGGCGCCAGAATGGCGGCGATCTCGTCGGCCAGGGCGGCACGCACCTCGTCGCCGGTGATTTCCTGATCGAAGCGGGCGGCCGAGAGCCTGGCCGTCACCCGCGCCGCGGTCGCCACCCCAAGATCGGCGGCGATCAGCAGCTCTTCCAACTCAATGAGCGCCTCCTGGTCGAGCTTGCGTTTGGTGAACAGCTCGCCGATGCCTTGGGTCAGGCGCGAGGACGACTTGGCCAGGCCGGAGCGGATCCGCCCCAGCCAGCCTTGCTTCATTGTTTCGGTCACGCGGCCAAGGTCCCGATAAGATGACTATCCGATTGCCCGGTCACGCGGACCCGCTGGATCGTGCCGGGCTCGACGTCTTCGATCAGCCGGATCGGCAGATAATGCTGACAATGACCGGTATTGTTCTGTTCGATCAAGACCTCGGCGTGGCTTCCGATGCGGCTGGCTCGGAAGCTCTGCAGGGCGGCCTGACCTATGGCCCGCAGACGGGCGGCGCGGTCCTTGATCACCGGTCCCGCCACTTGCGGCATTTTCGCCGCCGGCGTGTCGGGCCGCGAGGAGTAGGGGAAGACATGCAGATGGGTCAGCCCGACATCCTCGATCAGAGCCAGGGAATTGGCGAACATTTCCTCGGTCTCGGTCGGGAAGCCGGCGATGATATCGGCGCCCAAGGCCATTCCGGGCCGCAGATCGCGTAGCCTGGCCGCGACCTCGATCACGTCGGCGCGCAGATGGCGGCGCTTCATGCGTTTCAGGATCAGATCGTCGCCGGCCTGGATCGAGAGATGAAAATGCGGCATCAGGCGCGGCTCTTCCGCCACCAGGCGCCACAGATCCGCATCGATCTCGACCGGATCGAGGGAAGACAGGCGCAGCCGAGGCAGGTCCGGCACCTGCGCGAGCAGGCGCTTCACGATCTGGCCAAGGCTCGGCTGACCGGGCAGATCGCCGCCATAGGCGGTGATGTCGACTCCGGTCAGGACCACCTCGCGATAGCCGGCTTCGACCAAATGCCGCACCTGATCGACCAGCGGTCCGAGCGGCACGCTGCGATTGGGGCCGCGGCCGAAGGGGATGATGCAGAAGGTGCAGCGGTGATCGCAGCCATGCTGCACCTCGACGAAGGCGCGTGCCCGTCCCTCGAAGCCGCCGATCAGATGGAGCGCGGTCTCTTTGACGGTCATGATGTCGGCCACCGAGATCCGTTCCAAGGCGGGTGCGAGATAGCTCTCGACCCGCATTTTTTCGCTATTGCCCATCACCTGATCGACTTCGGGCATGGCGGCGAACCGCGCGGGGTTGATCTGGGCGGCGCAGCCGGTGACGACGATGCGCGCGTCCGGGTGCTGGCGGCGCAGCCGGCGAATGGTCTGGCGCGCCTGGCGCTCGGCTTCCTTGGTCACGGCGCAGCTATTGATCACCACCGTGTCGGTCCAGCCGGCGGCTTCGGCATGGCCCTTGATGACCTCCGACTCATAGGCGTTGAGACGGCATCCGAAGGTCAGCACTTCGGGAGCGCGGGTCATGAAAGAAGACTTCCGGTGAAGGAAAGCGCGACTGGCCCGGTCATCATCACGTGGCCATTGTCGAGCCATTCGATAGCGAGGGTGCCGCCATCCAGAATGATGTCGGCCTTGCGCCCGGTCAGGCCGCGGCGATGGGCGGCGACCAGACTGGCGCAGGCGCCGCTGCCGCAAGCGAGGGTGATGCCGACGCTGCGTTCCCACACCCGCATGCGCAGCCGGTCGGGTGCCAGGACCTGGACCACTTCAATGTTGCAGCGCTCGGGGAACAGGGCGTCATGTTCGAGAACCGGGCCAAGCGCTGCAAGATCGACGGACTCGGCGTCCGCGACAAAGAAGACCGCATGAGGATTGCCCATGCCGACGGCGACCGGATCCTTGAGCACGCCCGCGCGGATATCGAGATGCAGGGTATCGGTCGCCTGCGCCAGGGGGATCTGCTGCCAGTCGAGCAGGGCCGGGCCCATGTCGACGCTGACCAAATGATCGCCGGCGCGGCGCGCTGTGAGCAATCCGGCCTTGGTCTCGATGATTGTCTGCGCGCTCCCTGACTCGCTCATCAGCAGCCAGGCGACGCATCTGGTGGCATTGCCGCAAGCCGCGACTTCCATACCGTCGGGATTGATGATGGTCATGAAGGCGTCAGCACCCGGATTGCGCGGCGCTTCGATGATGATCACTTCGTCGGCACCGACGCCGGTGCGGCGATCGGCGAGGCGCCGGACGGCGTCACCGGTGATCGGCCATGGGCGCGCCCGCCCGTCGAGGATGATGAAATCATTCCCGGCGCCGTGCATCTTCAAAAAGGGGCGGCCAGCAGAGGCGAGTTGTGTCATGCAGGGCTTATAGGGTCAGAGGGCGAAAAAATCCACAGTCGCGTGGCGAGTCGCCTCAGATCGGCGTCCCGTTGTTGGACGGTTTTGTGCGCTCCCCGCCCGCATGGCAGACCAGATGCCAGCCATCCTCATCGGAGTCCAGGGTCAGGCTCGCGCCCGGATGGCCAGTGCAGGCTTCCATGATGTCCCGGTTGTCATCGACCCAGCTCCGTACCGCTTGAACGCCGTGCCGCCAGCCATAACCACCACCGCCGAGCGCGAGAAGCACCGCCAGCAGCACGACGACAATCAGCGCCTTGCGACTGCGAAACAGTCCGCAACATCGCAGAATCCACAGGATCAACAGCAGGGGTAACAGCGGGATCAGCAGCAGCAGCAGGATCGGCAGCAGGGCCGCGACGATTGCCGCCGCGCCGATGCTCAGTCCCAGGACCGTTGCGAACAAGCCGGCCAGCAGGGCGAACAGTCCGGCGAGCAATCCGATCAGGGCGGAAAGCATGGGCAGTGTCTCCTCTCGATTTAGGAGTTCATATTTACCGCAGCAGGCTCTAAAGTCCCGCGCCATCTGCTGGAGGGCCTTATGACCGACCGTATTCTGATCATCGATTTCGGTTCGCAATTCACCCAATTGATCGCCAGACGGGTCCGCGAGAGCGGCGTCTATTCCGAAATCCACCCATTCAATCAGGTGACCGCCGAGACCCTCGCCGCCTATGCGCCGAGGGGGATTATCCTGTCCGGCGGTCCGGCGTCGGTGACCGAAACCGCATCGCCGCGCGTGCCCGATGCGGTCTTCAGCTTTGGCGTTCCGGTCCTCGGCGTGTGCTATGGCCAGCAGGCCATGTGTCTGCAATTGGGTGGTCTGGTCGAGACCCACAGCCATGGCGAGTTCGGCCGCGCCTTCCTGGAGGTGACCAACAACTGCGCCCTGTTCGACGGTGTCTGGGCGGTCGGCGCCAAGGAGCAGGTGTGGATGAGCCATGGCGATCGGGTGACCGGTCTGCCGCCCGGCTTCAGCGCCGTCGGCCGCTCCGACAATGCGCCCTACGCCGCCATCGCCGATGAGATGCGCCATTTTTATGGTATCCAGTTCCATGCCGAGGTCGCCCACACGCCGCAGGGCGCCAAACTGCTCGCCAATTTCACCCACAGCGTCTGTGGCTGCAGCGGCGATTGGACCATGCAGGCGTTCAAAAATCAGGCGATCGCCAAGATCCGCGCCCAGGTCGGATCCGGTCGGGTGATCTGCGGTCTGTCGGGCGGGGTCGACAGTTCGGTCGTCGCGGTGCTGCTGCATGAAGCGATCGGCGATCAATTGACCTGCGTCTATGTCGATCATGGCCTGATGCGGAGCGGCGAGTCGGAGCAGGTGGTCAGCCTGTTCCGCGATCGTTTCAATATTCGCTTGATTAACAACGACGCATCCGACCAGTTCCTCGGCAAGCTGGCCGGCAAGACCGACCCCGAGGAAAAGCGCAAAATCATCGGCGCGACCTTCATCGACGTGTTCGAGCAAGAGGCGAAAAAGCTCGGCGGCGCCGACTTCCTGGCGCAGGGTACACTCTATCCCGACGTCATCGAATCGGTCAGCTTCACTGGCGGCCCGTCAGTCACCATCAAGTCGCATCACAATGTCGGCGGTCTGCCGGCGCGCATGAAGATGCAGCTGGTCGAGCCGCTGCGCGAATTGTTTAAGGACGAGGTGAGGGTGCTGGGTCGCGAACTTGGCCTGCCGGATGAGATGGTCGGACGGCATCCTTTCCCCGGGCCGGGTCTGGCGATCCGCATTCCCGGCCAGGAGATCACCCGCGAGCGCCTCGATATTCTGCGCCAGGCCGACGCGATCTATCTCGAGGAGATCCGCGCCGCCGGTCTGTATGACGCGATCTGGCAGGCCTTCGTCGTCCTGCTGCCGGTGCGCACCGTCGGCGTGATGGGTGATGGCCGCACCTATGACTATGCCTGTGCGCTGCGGGCTGTGACATCGACCGATGGGATGACGGCGGATTTTTATCCGTTCCCGCATGAATTTCTCGGTCGGGTGGCGACGCGCATCATCAATGAGGTGCGCGGCATCAACCGGGTGACCTACGACATCACCAGCAAGCCGCCGGGCACCATCGAGTGGGAGTGAATTAGGGTGGTTTCAGACCGTCCCGCTCCGTGCCGAAAATCGCACGAACTATCTGACTAACAAGGATTTTTCTTCCTACCCCGTATCACTGCATGTCACCCCAGCCGAGCCACTTTGTTGGTACCGATGTTGGTATGGCGCAGGATGGTCGAGAAACGG
>Ga0116226_10001198_pt1 | contig 22503 bp, 18 predicted proteins | sample S1TSphfallax_FD_89692 | JGI IMG/M metagenome (GOLD analysis project Ga0116226, IMG submission 89692) | Host-associated microbial communities from peat moss isolated from Minnesota, USA - S1T2_Fa - Sphagnum fallax MG | ecosystem: Host-associated > Plants > Peat moss > Unclassified | place: USA... | reverse complement strand
GGTTGTGCACGGAGTCGTAAACACTATCCACCGAGCCATCAAAGCCGTAGCCGTTCTCGGTGATGTTGAATTCCGAAAGCAAATCGATACGATTTGAGATGATCCCGGCACGCAGATTGTTGTCGCCGTCATTCAAATTCGGGTTGTTCTCAAACACCGACGATTCCGGCGAAGTGCGTTCGCCCAGCGAGTATTCCAGAGTGTTGTTGAAGTTGATGACGGCGCCGTTGCTGAGGTCGTATTCGAAGGCAACGGCAGGACGGCAAAAAATCAAAAGCGGCACGGCGGCGCAGCCGGCCAGCAGCACACGACGGTAACCTACAGACTTCACAACGCTCATCGGCTTCCTCCTGATTTATTATATTTATTCACTACCGCGCTTCTTCGGCCACTTGCTTCATCCGTTTCGCCGTCCTTTGCCCATCGGCGACATACCGTACCGCCGGATCATGTCATCGTGAATCGCCCACCTGCCTACACATTCCAGCTAACGAACGGCCGAATTCCATCTAACCCTTCGCGCGAAGTAAGAGCTGCCAAATTTTTTTACACAACGTCATGGTAAAGAACTCGGACACTCTCTTGATTTGAATTTTAATAGTGACATTGGCGGTTTTGGATCAATGCCAGCGGAGTTATTGATCAATGATAAAATCTAATCGATGCCCGCATCGCCACGTCACGCGCGGTCGATTGTGAAGCGAGCGAAACAAGAAAATCCCGCCGCCGGGCCGCTTCTAGATATGGATGGCATGACCAATTCCTTTCAGCGCGGCTTCATGAAACGCCTCTCCCAGGGTCGGATGCGCGTGGATGACGCCAGCGATATCCTCCAGCACGGACGCGGTTTCAAGAGCAAGGGCGAAGGCTGCCGCCAGTTCGGAAATATGCTGGCCGACGGCCTGGATGCCGAGAATGCGGTGGTCGGATTTTCTCGCGATGACGCGCACAAAGCCGCCATCGCCGCCGCAATCCATCGAGAGCGCGCGTCCATTCGCCTGAAACGGAAACACCGACACGATGACATCATCCGTGCCATCCGCGCCCAATCCGATTCCCACGCTGACAATTTCGGGTTCCGTGAAGCAAATAGCCGGTATGGCCACCGGGTCAAAACGGCGGCGCCGGCCGGCGATGATTTCGGCGACCATCTCGCCCTGGGCCGAGGCCTTGTGCGCCAGCATCGGCTCGCCCACCAGATCCCCGATCGCCCATACATTCTTCACCACCGTCGCGCAGGTTTCATCCACGCGGACAAATCTGCCATCCATCACCAGCGCCATCTCCTCGATGCCCCAGCCGGAAGTGGCCGGCCTGCGCCCCACGGTGACCAGCACCTTATCGGCCGGCAGCGTCAGCGTCTCGCCGGATTTTGCTTCGATGACGACGCCCGTTTGAGTCTCGTCCAGTCCCAGGACGCGGGCGCCGAGATGTAGGCCAACCGCATGACGCTCCAGCCAGCGCGCGACCGGCGCCACCAGTTTCTCATCATAGATCGGCAAAATCCGGTCCTGCGCTTCGACGATGGTGACCTCGACGCCGAGTTTACGAAACGCGATGCCCAGCTCCAGGCCGATATAGCCGGCGCCAGCGATCACCAGACTCCCGGGCAGCGCGGGCAAAGACAGCGCCTCGGCGGAGGATATCACCATGCCGCCAAATTTCAGAAACGGCAGCTCGACCGGCACTGAGCCGGTGGCGAGGATGACATGCTCGGCCGTAATCACCACGCCGCCATCTTCAATCGCCACATGACAGGTTTTGGCGTCGGAAAATTTTGCCCAGCCGGTGATAACCCTGACCTTGGCGCGCTTCAGGAGTGCCGCGACGCCGCCGTTCAGCTGGCCAACGATGCCGTCCTTCCAGCGCACGGTGCCGCCGAAATCGAGCTGTGGCGGAGAAGCCAGGCTGATGCCGTAGCGCCCGTCATCAGCGGCTCTGACCATCGACTCGAACTGCGCGGCGGCAAAAATAATGGCTTTCGAGGGAATGCAGCCGCGGATGAGGCAGGTGCCCCCAAGCCGGTCCGCTTCCACCAGCACCGTCTCCAGCCCCAGCTGGCCGCACCTTATCGCCGCGACATAGCCGCCGGGACCACCGCCGATGATGAGAACCTTGGTTCGTATGGATTCGGTCATTTTTGATCCAGAAACAGTAAGGCCGGGCGTTCGATCAGCCGCTTCAATCCCTGGATGAACCGTGCTGCGTCATAGCCATCGACAATCCGGTGGTCGAAGGACGAGGACACGTTCATCATGGTCCGAATCACGACCTGGCCATTCACAATCACCGGCCGCTCCACCAGCTTGTTAGGGCCGATGATCGCCACTTCCGGATGATTGATGACCGGCGTCGCGGAAATGCCCCCGATCGCGCCAAGGCTCGTTAGCGTGATGGTCGAACCCGTCAGTTCCTCGCGCCTGGCGCTGCCGTCGCGCGCCGCGGCGGTGACGCGCGCCAAAGCACGGGCGCAATCCCACAGATCCAGCGTCTCGACATGGCGGACAACCGGCACCATCAGACCGCCCGGCGTCTGCGTGGCGATGCCGATATGGATGCCGTCATAAACGCGCAGGATGTTCGCGTCATCGTCAAAGCGGGCGTTCACACTTGGAAATTCCGGCAGCAGCTTCACCAGCGCGCGCATCAGAAACGGCAGCGGCGTCAGCTTTGGCCGCTCCGCCGTCCGGTTCTCGTTCAGGTCCCTGCGCAGCGCCTCGAGCTCCGTCATGTCGAACTCTTCGACATAGCTGAAATGCGGGATGCGGCGCTTCGATTCCTGCATTTTTTCTGCGATTTTGCGGCGCAGACCGACGATTTTTGTCTCGGTCACGCCGGTGCGCGCGGCGGGTCCAGCACTTTGCACCACACCGGCGCCGCCATGTGCGATATAGGCATCGAGATCATGCGGCGTAATCCGCCCCGCCGGGCCGCTGCCCGCGACGAACTGCAGCGGAATGCCAAGCTCAAAGGCCCGCCGCCTGGTGGCGGGGGTGGCGAGCGGCGCCTCGCCAAGAGGGCGCGTGCTAAAGGCCGGCGCGATCGGCGCGGCGCCCGGCGCAGCGTCGCGCCGAACCTGCGGCTTGGGCCGCTCAGCCTCCACGGCGGCAGGTGCGGGCGCGGGAGGTTCAATAGCGCCCTCCTCGCCGCGATCGACTTCGACCAGGGGCGCGCCGACCGCCAGCATCTGGCCAATCTCACCATGCAGCGCGGTGATTCGGCCGGCGACCGGCGAGGTCATTTCGACCGTCGCCTTGTCGGTCATCACATCGACCAGCGCCTGCTCTTCCTCCAGGCGCTGGCCTACCTTGACGTGCCAGGCGACAATTTCCGCCTCGGCGACGCCTTCGCCGATATCGGGCAGGCGGAAGATGTAAAGCGACATGCTAAAACTCCAGCGCGCGGCGAAGCGCCGCAGTCACCCGGCCTGGTCCGGGAAAATACTCCCACTCGAAGGCGTGCGGATATGGCGTGTCCCAGCCGGCGACCCGTTCAACCGGGGCCTCGAGGTGATAGAAGCAGCGCTCCTGCACCAGCGACGAGAGCTCGCCGCCAAACCCCGCGAAGCGCGAGGCCTCGTGCAGAACGACACAGCGGCGAGTCTTTTCGACCGAGCTGGTGATTGTCTCGATATCGAGCGGCGCAATGCTGCGCAGATCGATCACCTCGGCGTCGATCCCAGAGTCTTCCACAGCGCGCAGGGCGACATGGACCATGGTGCCGTAGGCCAAAATCGTCGCGGCCGCGCCGGCACGGACGACGGATGCCGAGCCCAGCGGAATTTTGTAGTAGTCCTCGGGCACCTCGCTGGCGGGGTGCTTGGCCCAGGGCTGCACGGGCTGGTCGGGGCGGCCGTCGAACGGACCGTTATAAATTCGTTTTGGTTCCAGAAAGATAACTGGGTCGTCATCCTCGATCGCCGAGATCAACAGTCCCTTGGCGTCATAGGGCGTCGAAGGAATCACCGTTTTCAGGCCGGTGATATGGGCAAAAATGGCCTCCGGGCTGGAACTATGGGTCTGGCCGCCGAAAATGCCGCCGCCATAGGGCGAGCGCACGGTGATCGGCGCCGAGAATTCGCCGGCGGAGCGGTAGCGCAGCCGCGCCGCTTCGGAAACCAGCTGGTCGTAGGCGGGCAGAATGTAATCCGCGAACTGAATTTCGACCACCGGCCGCAGACCATAGGCGCCCATGCCGATGGCGGTGGCGACGATTCCGCCTTCGGAAATCGGCGAATCGAAGCAGCGCGTGATGCCGTGCTTTGCGGCGAGCCCATCGGTGACCCGGAACACCCCGCCGAAATAACCCACATCCTCGCCAAAAATAAGCACATCCGGGTCGCGGGTCAGCATCACGTCGAGGCCTGAATTGATCGCCTGGATCATGTTCATCACCGCCATCGTCAGACGCCCAGCTCGCGGCGCTGCTCGAGGATGCGCCAGTCGGGATCCTTATAAACACCCTCGAACATTTCGCGCTTGCTGGGCGCGGACTGGCCGAGCGTGCCGATGGCCTCCGCCACTTTCGCCGCGGCGCGCACCTCCTCCTTCAGCGCCGCCGCCAGTGCCTCATGTTGGTCCTCGGACCATTCCCTTATGGCAATGAGATGCGCCTTCAGCCGCTCCACCGGGTCACCAAGCGGCCAATGCGCAGCCTCGTCCGCCGGGCGGTATTTGCTGGGGTCGTCGCTGGTGGAATGCCCGGCGGCGCGGTAGGTAAAAAATTCGATCAGCGTCGCGCCATGGTTGCCGCGCGCACGCTCGGCGGCCCATTGCGTCGCCGCGTACACCGCCAGGAAATCATTGCCGTCAACCCGCAGGCCCGGCAGGCCGTAGCCGATGGCGCGCGCCGCGAACGTGGTCTCCTCGCCGCCGGCGATGCCCTGGAAGGAGGAGATCGCCCACTGGTTGTTGGTGACGCAGAGAATCACGGGCGCATGATAGACCGTTGCAAAGGTCAGGGCTTCATGAAAATCACCCTCGGCGGTGGTGCCGTCACCAATGAACGAAATCGCGATCTTGTCGTCATGCTTGTAGGCCGAGGCCATCGCCCAGCCGACGGCGTGGCCGAACCGGCTGCCGACATTGCCGGAGAGCGAATAGAATCCGTAATCGCGCGCCGAATACAAAATCGGCAGCTGCCGGCCTTTCAGCGGGTCGGCGGCGTTGGAATAGATCTGGTTGATTAGATCAATCAGCGGATAATCGCGCGCCATCAGATAGCTGACCATGCGGTAGGTGGGAAAACACATATCGCCGCGTCCGAGCACCATCGACGGCGCGGCGCCGGTGGCTTCCTCGCCCGTTGATTTCATGAAAAACGAGGTTTTTCCCTGGCGATGCGCGCCGAACATGCGGTCATCGAAGGCCCTCGTGAGCAGCATCGCGCGTAAGCCCTGGCGAAGTTTTTCAGGACTCAGGCGCGGGTTCCACGGCCCGACCGCGCGGTGGTCGGCATCCAGAACGCGGATCATCCCATAGGGCAGATCACGCATGTCAGCCTCGCGCGAAAAAATATCCGGGCACCGCGTGGCACCCGCGGGCGGAATCGAGAGATGGCTGAAATCCGCCTGTCCGCCAGGCCGGGCGCGCGGGACGGGAATGTGCAGGCTGAGGGGGTGGGTGTTGGACATTTTGGTTCCGTCAGGGATTTTTGTTATCTTTAAGAAATGTTCTTTTTCTGAAGAAAAAGAACCAAAAAGACTTTTGCTCCTGGGGGCTTTGGCACTTCCGTGCCGATTGAGCTCAACCGCCGGTTGGGCTTAATCGGCACGGAGCTACAAACTCCCCCAGTCGCAAAAGTTTTTTGGTTACTTTTTTTCAAAAAAGTAACTACTTTTCTATCAAGCGAAGCAGCACAACGCCTTCGGCCACACGCTCCCCGGGCTTGACGGTAAGTCCAGTCACCATGCCGTCAATCGGCGCCGTCATGGTCATTTCCATTTTCATTGCCTCCATCACCACCAGGGCCGTTCCTTTGGTCACGGCATCGCCTTCGGCCACCGCGACCGAGAGAATATGTCCCGGCATCGGCGAGAGCACCGCGCCGTCGCTGGCGCCAGCACCATGGGCGCCGTCGCCGGCGATGATTTCGGTGAAGGCGAAGGCGCGCCCTTCCTCAAAAACGACGGTTTTATTTTCATATTGCGCAACCGCGAGGTTTGACTGGCGGATCGGGGGTCTTAGGCTGACGGCATGAATCTCAGCGCCTTGTTGCAGACGTATCTCGATGCGCGGCGCGGCGTTGACGCGAAAGCCGCTCAGTGCCGCGGGGATTTTATATTCAGCCAGGCGCGCGGCGGCCGCGGCCTCCAGGACGGTGGTGGAAGGTGCCGCGTCGCCGATCAGGGCTTCGAGATGGGACGCAATAAAACCGGTATCGACGTCGCCGGCCAGAAACGCCGGCTGGACCAGCGCATTGGCGAGAAACGCGGCGTTCGTCTTGACAGGCCAAATCTCGGCGGCGCGGCAGGCACTGGCCAGGTGCCGCGCAGCAGCAGTGCGAGTGGGCGCATGGGCGATGAGTTTCGCGATCATCGGGTCGTAATAGGACGTGACCTCCGCGCCTTGTTCGACGGCGCTATCGACGCGGATGTTCTGGGTGGGAAGCTTGAAATGCGTCAGCGTGCCTATTGACGGCAAAAAGCCGGTTTCCGGATTTTCGGCATAGAGCCTGGCTTCGATGGCGTGGCCACTCAGCTTGATCTCATCTTGCGCGAGCGGCAGTTTTTCGCCTGCGGCGACATGGAACTGCCATTCGACAAGGTCCTGGCCAGTGACGGCTTCGGTGACCGGGTGCTCCACCTGCAGCCGCGTGTTCATTTCCATGAACCAGATTTTGTCGCCACGCAGGCCGCCGCTCGCATCGGCGATGAATTCGATTGTGCCGGCGCCTTCATATTCCACCGCTCTGGCGGCTTTCACCGCGGCGTCGCAGATGGCAGCGCGCGCCGCCGCCGTCATGCCGGGCGCCGGCGCCTCTTCGATGACTTTCTGGTGGCGGCGCTGCAGCGAGCAGTCGCGCTCAAACAGATGCACGACGTTGCCAAACCGATCGCCGAAAATCTGCACTTCGAGATGACGCGGGCGGGTGACGTAGATTTCCAATAGCACGCGGTCATCGCCGAACGCGGCCTGCGCCTCTCGCCGGCAGGAGGCAAGTGCGGCGATAAAATCTTCCGACGATTCAACCTTGCGCATGCCCTTGCCGCCGCCCCCGGCGACCGCCTTGATGAGCACCGGATACCCAATCCGGTCCGCCTCCGCCCGTAGCTGCGCCTCGGACTGATCCGCGCCGAGATAGCCGGGCGTCGTCGGCACACCCGCCTTCATCATCACCGCCTTGGCGGCATCCTTGAGACCCATGGCGCGGATCGAGGACGGGCGCGGGCCGATCCAGATTAGTCCTTCGTCGATGACGGCCTGCGCGAACTCGGCGTTCTCTGACAAAAAACCGTACCCAGGATGGATCGCAGCCGCCCCGGTTTTTCGCGCGGCGGCAAGGATTTTTTCGGGCACGAGATAGCTTTCGCGCGCGGCGGCCGGGCCGATAAGAACCGCCTCGTCGGCTTCCGCGACGAACGGCGCGCCGGCATCCGCATCCGAATAGACGGCGACGGCGCGTATGCCAAGGCGCCTGGCCGTGCGGGTGATCCGGCGCGAAATTTCGCCGCGATTGGCGATCAGGACGGAGGCGAACATGTCCGTCACATCCGGAACAGTCCAAAACGCGGCGTTTTGGCGACCGGCGCGTTCAGCGCCGCGGAAATCGCCAGGCCGAGCACGTCGCGCGTCTGCGCGGGGTCAATAATGCCATCATCCCAGAGCCGTGCCGTGGCAAAATACGGGTTGCCCTCGGTTTCGTAACGGTCGCGGATTGGGTTTTTGAAATTCTGCTCCTCCTCGGCCGTCCAGGTGCCGCCCTTGGCCTCGATGCCGTCGCGGCGGACGGTGGCGAGCACGCTCGCCGCCTGCTCGCCGCCCATGACGGAGATACGGCTGTTCGGCCAGGTGAACAAAAACCGCGGCGAATAAGCCCGGCCGCACATGCCATAATTGCCGGCACCGAAGCTGCCGCCGATAAGCACGGTGAATTTCGGCACCGAGGCGGTGGCCACGGCCGTCACCATTTTCGCGCCGTCCTTGGCGATGCCGCCGGCCTCGTATTTGCCACCAACCATAAAGCCGGAAATATTCTGCAAAAACACCAGCGGCGTGCGGCGCTGGCAGGCGAGCTGGATGAAGTGCGCGGCCTTTTGCGCCGATTCCGAAAATAGCACGCCATTATTGGCCAAAATCGCAACCGGATAGCCCCAGATTCGGGCAAACCCGGTCACGATGCTCGCACCGTAGAGCGGCTTGAACTCGTGCAGCTCGGAGCCATCCACGATGCGCGCGATCACTTCCCGCACATCGTAGGGCGCGCGTACATCGGCGGGGATGATGCCGTAGAGTTCCGCCGGATCGAAGCGCGGTGGCACCGGCGGGGCGACGTCAAGGTCGACTCGCTTGACCACGTTGAGACGGGCGACGATGTCCCGCACGATGGCCAGCGCGTGCTCGTCATCGGCGGCGACATGATCGACCACGCCGGATCTGCGGGCATGCGTGTCGGCGCCGCCGAGCTCGGTGGCGGTGATCACTTCACCCGTCGCCGCCTTCACCAGCGGCGGCCCGGCCAGAAAAATCGCCCCCTGGCTTTCCGTCCCCCTGCCGCGCACGATGACGGTTTCGTCGCTCATCGCGGGCACGTAGGCGCCGCCGGCGGTGGAGAGTCCCATGACGCAGGCGATCTGCGCGATGCCGCGCGCGCTCATATTGGCCTGGTTGAAAAAGATTCGTCCGAAATGCTCCTTGTCGGGAAACACCTCGGCCTGGTGCGGCAGGTTGGCGCCGCCGCTATCGACGAGGTAGACGCAGGGCAAATGATTTTCGAGCGCGATTTCCTGCGCGCGCAGATGCTTCTTGATGGTCGCCGGGAAGTACACGCCGCCCTTTACCGTGGCATCATTGGCGACAACCAGGACCTCGCGCCCAGCGACACGGCCGATGCCGGTGATGAGGCCCGCCCCCGGCGCTTCGTCATCGTAGAGTCCGGTTGCGGCGAGCTGGCTGAGTTCGAGAAACGGCGCGCCCGGATCAAGCAGCCGTTCCACGCGCTCGCGCGGCAAAAGTTTTCCTCGCGCGATGTGGCGGGCACGGATCGGTTCCGGGCCACCGAGCGACACCGCGGCGACTTGCTCGCGCAACTGCGTGGCGAGCGCGCGGTTGACTTCAGCGTCGCGTCGAAAAATTTCCGAATCCGTATCGATGCCGGTGGCGGTGCGCGTCATAGGCCGAGCAATTCGCGGCCGATCAGAAACCGGCGGATTTCGTTGGTGCCGGCGCCGATGTCATAGAGTTTGGCGTCCCGCAAAAACCGTTCGACCGGAAAGTCTTTTGTATAGCCGGCGCCGCCTAGCGCCTGGATCGCTTCGAGCGAGGTTTTTACGGCGTTTTCACTGGCGAGCAAAATGGCGCCCGCGGCATCGAAACGTGTGGTTTTACCGGCGTCGCAGGCGCGGGCCACGGCATAGACATAGGCACGCGCGGAATTCAGCGCGACATACATATCGGCGATCTTTCCCTGCATCAGCTGAAATGTGCCGACGGGCCTACCGAACTGCTTGCGCTCCCGCACATAGGGCAGCACCACATCCAGGCAGGCTTGCATGATGCCGAGCGGCCCGCCGGCGAGCACTGCGCGCTCATAGTCCAGGCCGGACATGAGCACGCCGACACCGCCATTGCGCGAACCAAGGATGTTCTCTTCGGGAACCTCGCAATCCTCGAATACCAGTTCACCGGTATCGGAACCGCGCATTCCCATTTTATCTAGTTTTTTGCTCACCCGAAATCCCCGAAAATCCTTCTCGACCAGAAACGCCGTGATATGGCGGCTGGAGGTCTCGGTCGGCGTCTTGGCGTACACGACGAGCGTGTCCGCGTGCGGCGCATTGGTGATCCAGAATTTCGTGCCGTTCAGAACATAGCGGTCGCCGCGTTTTTCGGCCTTCAGCTTCATCGAAACGACATCCGATCCGGCTTCGGCCTCCGACATCGCCAACGCCCCGACATGCTCGCCGGAGATCAGCTTCGGCAAATAACGCTGCTTTTGCCTTTCTGTGCCCCACCGCCGAACCTGGTTGATGCAGAGATTGGAGTGCGCGCCGAAAGAAAGCCCGATCGAAGCCGAGGCGCGGGACACTTCCTCCATGACCACGACGTGTTCGAGATAGCCAAGCCCAAGACCGCCAAACTCCTCCTCCACCGTGATGCCATGCAGGCCGAGCGCCCCCATCTGCGGCCAAAGCCTGCGCGGAAATTCGTTGCTGCGGTCAATCTCGGCGGCCAAAGGCGCGATGCGCTCGGATGAAAACCGCATCGTCGTCTCGCGAATGGCATCCGCCGTATCGCCCAGCGCAAAATCCATGGTTGGCAGCGTGTTCATGATGCCGCAGCCCGCCGCACCGGCGGGATATGGCGGCGGAGCAGAAACAGCGACAAGGTTGAGCCCACCAGCAGCACCGCGGCCACGTGAAAGGTCGCCAGGCCAGCTTGATGGCCATGCGATATGGCGCCGCCGACATAGGCGCTCGCCATAGCGCCAACTCGGCCGAAGGCCAGAGCCATCGCGATGCCGACCGAGCGGAACGCGGTGGGATAGGTGTAGGAGGCGATCGCAAATAACGGGCTGGTAACCGCTGTACTCGTGACGCCAAGCCCGAATAGCACAAGCATCACAAGGATGGGACCTAGTGAAGCGAGACCTGGGGCGAGGCAGGCGGCCAGCGCCAGGATCACGCCGGCGATGCTGAACAGCATCAGCACGCGCGAGCCCAGCCGTTCCATCAGCAGGGCCGCGCAAATCGCCCCGATCAGGCCGCCGCCGTTGAAGGCGAACAGGCCGAGGCTCGCGACCCGCAGGCCAAACCCCGCGCCGGCGAGAATGGTGGGAATCCAGCTCACCAGGAAATAGCCGAGAGCCAGGGCAAAGAAGAACGCCAGCCAAAGCGCGACGGTGTCCCGCAAATATTCCGGCTGCAATAACAAACAGAAGCTTAGTTTTTCTTCCGGGATGGCCTCGTCGCGCGTAAAAATAGCTTGCGCGGGATAAGAAATTTTCAGCTTGTCCAGAACACGGAGAAGCTGCTTCCGGCGCCTCGCATCGCCCGCCAGAAATTTTGGCGATTCCGGGAGCATGACATAGAGCAGCGGACTCGCCACCAGCGGGATGGCGCCGGCAATGATGAACAGATTTCGCCAGCCGAGCTGCGGCAGGATGGCGGAAGCCGCGATCGCGCCGACCATCCCCCCAGCCGGTACGCAAAGCGCGGTGATCGTGACGACGAGACCCCGATGCCGGACGGGTGCTGATTCGGCGATGAGCGCGGTCGCATTCGGCAGCGCGCCGCCAAGCCCCAGCCCCGCCAGACAGCGCAACGCCGTGAGAGTCGCCACACTGCTTTGAAATGCCAGCGCCACCGTGAAGATGGCAAAGACAAAAAGTGAAAGCAGCAGAATCGGCTTGCGGCCGAAACGATCACCAAGCGGCCCGGCACAAATCGTACCAAGCGTAAGCCCCGCAAACCCGACCGCGAAGACGATGGAAAACGCGCGCGGTTCAACGCCCAGCGTGTGGCTCATGGCGGGAATCGCCAAACCGAATGCAAGATTGGCGAAACCATCGCAAATAATGGTGAAGCAGACCAGCGCCAGGATGACGTTCTGCGCCAGCGCCCAAGGCCCGGCATCCAATAACTGGCCGATGCTGGTGGCGACAGGCGTGGCAACCGGCTTTTCGAGTTCAGCCTTCCCTACCGGAGTCCCGAGAGCGGCATCCGTCATCACGTGATCCGGCGAATTTGGTTGCCGGATTTACGGCCATGCAGCTGGATTTTAAAACGGCACAGCATCGAAAATTCCTCCTTGATCGCTCTTCGCGAGCGAAGCTCACGCATGGCCATGACGATCCGCAAATCGAAATTCTCGTCCTAGCGCCAGCCAGCCTTCGCAAGCCTGGGAAACATCCGCAGCGGATTATGATAGGTCAGGTCGGAAATATCTTTAGCATCTAGGAAATCAAACGACCGCAACAAGGCCAGAACATCATCGACCGGGCGCTTCAGCTCCGGATTGAAAACATCCGAACTTGTTCCCGGCACTTCGGTGCCGAACGCCATCCGGTACACACCCCGCTGCCGGATCGCCGCCGCCAGAAAAATCGGGTCATAAGCGCATGTGTCGAAAAACAGATTTTCGGAGAGATCGGGCCTGACCTTCTTACTCGCCTGAACCGGCATGCCAACCTGCCCGCCGGCGAACTCCCCGCTGTCGCAATAGAGATTTTTTGCCCCTTTGGCATGCGCCACGGCGTCGGTGGGATTGCCTTTATAGGGCAGCCGGTGCAGCGCGCCGCCACAGTGACAAACCAGGATCCGCAGTTTCGGAAAACGTTGAAAAACGTCGCTATGCTCCAGCAGCAGCGTCGCCAGCGTCTCCTCGGTCATGCTATTATATTGATACGCGCTCGGAATAGGCGCCAGCCGCGGATCGCGCGTGATGGATGGATGCACGATCAGCGTCATCTCCAGCGCTTCTGCCCGTTTGTACAAAGGATGCCAGTAGGCATCGTTCAGGCCGGGCGCTTTCCGGTCGGCCCCAGGATCGGGATTCACCGTCACCGCGACAAATCCCTGTTCGGCGCGCAGCTCCAATTCCTCGATGCAATTCGACGTATCGATCGCGACATTCTGCGGCAACTGCGCGACGCCGACAAAACGGTCCGGCCGCAGTCTAACCTGCTGCGCGATCAGCTCGTTGGACGTGCGCGTCCACGCTGCGACCACGCGCGGATTCTCATAATGCATCATCGCGATCGGGCGCGCGGAGAGCAGCTGCAAATCAATGTCGCGGGCGTCCATCATACTCAGATGCCGGTCCATCGCCGGCTTGACCTGCTCATCGGAGAGAACGAGTTTGTCATCGACATTGCCGACCAGGCTGAGATTGAAGGCATAGGCGCGCACGGAAGGCGGCGACGAAATATGGCCGTGCACGTCAATCACTGGATTTTGCTCAAACATTCAGAAATTCCAATACGCGAAACCAAGGCCGACGGGCGAGGCATAGACGGGCACGTAATCCACCACCGTTCCCGGCAGGCCATCGGCGACAGCGGTGGCAATAATCCAGTTGCGCGTCTCGCCCGTACCGCCACCAAGACCCAGAACCATCTGCGTGCCACCGCTGGCCAGGTTCAGCGACTTAGGATCGTCAGGGCTCACAACCGGCCGCCTTCCATCGAAATAACTCGCCATTTTTTCGGCATCACCACGCGTCAGCCCGTCCAGCATCGCCTGGTCGAATTCGGCATCGAGAATCGAGTGCGGCGCCATCGGCGTATGCCATAGACCACCGGAGCCCAGCACCACGACGCGAAGGTCGCCCGGCATGTCCTCGATGGCGCGCCGTAGCGCGCGGCCCAGCTCGACGCAGCGTTTCCCCGTGGGCTGAGGCCCATAATAACAGTTCACAAAAAACGGCACGGTCGGAATATCGTAATCCGGCAACAAATAGACATAGGGACGGGTAAAAGCGTGACCGATGCCTTCATCCGGCCGCGGCAGCGAGAGGCTGAACGCCATGTCGAAGCCATCCTCGATCAGCCGGGTGATCAGATATTTCGCGACCGCCGGATGCCCCGGCGTGGTCACCCAGTGCTCAGGCGTTTTGGGCCGGTCCGCCCGTTCACGCGTCGGCACCGGCAGGCCAAATTTGCCGGAGATTTTGAAACCAGCGTAGCTCTCCCCGGCAAAAATCTCCAGCGCCGGGTAGTTGCTGAACGTGAACTGCTCGGACTGATCATCACCAAGAATAATGACAACGTCCGGTTTGGCATCCGCCAGCTTGCCGCGCAAAACCTCCAGCGCGCTCATGCATCGGGCATGTTTCGCCTGATTCTCGGCAAGACTATCAACGGGAACGTCGCTGGCAATACCGCCATGCGTCATGCGTATCTCCCGCGCCTCGACCCATTCTTCGGGCGTCGCAAAGAGATACGGTGAATGAGACGTACAGATGACAGAACAGAGTTTAGACACGGCGGCTCCTCAATTAGGCCCTAGAATGCCATCAGGCATGTCGGGATTGGTGCTGGTCCGTACAGGCGGCTAACCAAATCTGGTGATGCGAAACAAGGACGTCCACGGCGATAATCTTCTTGCCAAAATGTTTTGCTGGCTCCCGCCATCTCAATGGGTCGGCCGGCAAAACGTCTCGGAGATGCGAGTATATATTTTCAATCGCCAACCATCATCAATGCTCTATCCCTCATTTATTGATGCATCGGCATCATTGGACGCCGCATGGGCGTATGATATGGACTGCACTGGAATCATGGCGCCCCGCGCTCGGTTTTCCTCAAACGCTGCCACCGCGCCGTGCTTCTACGGGCGGATTTGCGGAATTTCGAGTGGACGCCTCGGGCTCGGTAGCGCGGATCACCGGTGAAACCGCGGAGGTGACGGATGCGAAGCGATGCTGTGGAGAGACAAAAAATTCTCGCGCGATTGAGCCGGCTCGATGCGTGCGCGCTATCGGACGCCGCCGACCGGCTCGGTTTGCCGGGCGCGGTATCCGGCCTGCTGCCGCGTACCGTCAAGGGGCGTATCTGCGGCCAGGTTCTGACCGTGAAACTCGCCGCCGGCACGCCTGCCGGCGGATCGCACCGCCACTTGTGCACAAGCTCCATCGAGGCGGCCCATCCTGGTGATGTCATAGTCATTGAACAGCGCACCGGCATCGATGCGGCAGGCTGGGGCGGCATGCTTTCAAATGCCGCCAGGCTGCGTGGCCTAAGCGGCGTGATCGTCGAAGGCCCGGCACGCGACATCGATGAAGCCGCCGAAATTCGCTTCCCGGTGTTTTCGCGCGGCGTGACCGCGCGAACGGCGCGCGGCCGCGTCTATGAACTCGCCAATGGTGTGCCGATTCAAGTTGGTGACGTGACCGTCGCCGAAGGCGATTATGTCGTCGCGGACGGCAGCGGCGCTGTATTCATCGCGCAAGCATCCGCCGAGGATCTGCTCACCGCCGCCGAAGCCCTGGCCGCTCGCGAAGCCGCGATGACAAAAGACATCCTCGCCGGCCAGCCGATTAGTAGGGTCATGGGCGCCGCCTACGAAACCATGCTGACGGAAGGACAAACATCGTGAGCCATGCGGACCGCAACGTCGAACGGGCCCTGAAAATCGACACGGCAACCTTGTCGGACGCGCTGGACAAGCTCGGCATCCCTGGCCAGTGCCTCGGCATCAAACCGCTCGACCACGGCTTTCAGCTCGCGGGCCGGGCTTTTACCCTCACCTATGGTCCCATCGCGCCCGGCGGCACGGTTGGGGATTTCATCGATGACGTGCCGGCCGGCGCCGTCGTCGTCATCAACAATCACGGCCTCGAGGACGCCACCGTGTGGGGCGATATTCTAACAATGTGCGCGCACCGGCGCGGCCTTGGCGGTACCGTCATCGACGGCGCCTGCCGCGACACCCATCTGGCGCTCGCACTCGCCTACCCGATGTTCAGCCGCAGCTATTCGATGCGCACCGGCAAGGATCGCGTGCAGCTTGAAGCGATCAACGTGCCGATAAAAATCGGCGGCGCGCCGGTCTTGCCGGGCGACATTATGCGCGGCGATTCCGATGGCGTGATCACCATTCCACAGGCCCAGGAGGATGCGATCCTGGACCTGGCGGAGACGATTCAGGCGGCGGAAGAGCGCATCCGGCAACTGGTTGAGGGTGGCATGCGCCTCGATGAGGCGAGGCGTCAGCAAAACTACCATCTGCTGCAACGGCGGGAGACCATGACGTGAACACCTCTGCATTGAGCCCGGAACAAATTCAGCAGGCGCTCGCGTTTGGCACCGCCACGCTGCATGAGGCCGCCGGCCGCACGGGTAATCTACCATCGATCATCAGGCCTGTTATCCCTTCCTTCCGGCTCTGCGGCCCCGCCTTCACGGTGCATGGCCCTGGCTATGATAATCTGTGGATTCATCGGGCGATCTACGCCGCCAGCCCTGGCGACATACTGGTAGTGGCGACCGGAGGCGCACTGAAAGCCGGCTACTGGGGCGAGATTCTGAATGAAGCCGCGATGGCCCGCCGTCTTGGCGGGCTGGTGATCGAAGGCGGCGTGCGCGACAGCGCCGCACTAGCGAGGCAGGATTTTCCAGTATTTTCCGCGGGTCTTTGCATCTTCGGCACCGTGAAGGATCTCGGCGCCAAAGCCTGGCTCAACGCGCCGGTCCGCATCGGCGACGCCGTGATCCGCGGCGGCGACCTGGTATGCGGCGATGGCGACGGCGTCGTCGTGATCCCGCGGGAAAAAATCGCCGAAACGCTCACCGCCTCCGCCGCGCGCGAAGCGGACGAAGCCATCAAAATCGCAAAAATCCGGGCCGGCGAGCGGACGGTGGATATTTATAATTTTGGCATGGGAGACTGAAGCCTGGTCTCAGGCGATCCGCACCTCGACCGGCGCCAGCCCGTCCACGCTGAAATGATATGTCTCACCCCGACGCGGGAATTTCGTGGTGACGATGCTGCCCGTCAACACCCATTGCCCTGGAAGCAGCGCCCGTCCCCGCCGGGCCAAATGCGCCGCCAGCCAAGCGACAATTTTCAAGGGGTCGCCCCCCACATCCTCGCTGTTGCCCCGGTCCAGCGCCGCACCGTTTCGCGTCAGAACGCCGCACCTTCCCGTCAGAGCCAAAATACCCGCCGCCGCCGTGGGGGGGCCAAGAACGATGCCCTTGTTCCAGCTATTATCCACGATCAGAGAGGCGGCATCGAGTGTTTTATAATCGGCATCGCGATCCTCGATCACCTCGAACGCCGCGCTGACGTGCTGGAGCCGGGCCAAAATTTCCGCCGGTTCCAGCATATCGGTTTCCGTAATGCCCGTGCCGATGCAAACCGCAATCTCCGCCTCGATGCCAAGACGAACGAAATCGGCTTCATGCAGCACCGCGCCGGAGCCGTGGCAATGCCCCGCCAGAATCGCGCCCGCGATCGGCTGGCCGATTCCCACCATGGCCTGCATGCGCGCCGATGTCAGGCCAACCTTCCACCCGATGATGTCCCCTGCCCCCGCCTCTTGCCAAAGCCCAACCAACCTGTCCTGAACCGCATAGGCAAATTCGAGATCACCAATCTTCCCCGCCTCAAGCGGCACAAAACGCTGCCGCGCGCGATGCGCTTGTGCGATTTTTTCGGCCATTTCGGCGGCGGCTCGCTCCATCATCGCAACCCCAAATGGCCTCAGGCCCTTGCCAACAGCAGCGACTTGAGATCGACCGAAGGCTCGGCCAGCGCCGCAGTATCGATGATGGTTCGATCGGCGACCAGCCGTTTGGCATGGTTAAACGCGGCGACGGCATTGACGCAATCCGCGGCAATAACCCGCTTGTCCTTGACGTAAAAAACCACAAACCCTTCCGGGCTATTCGCCGGCCGGACCACCTCCTCCTCATAGCCATGATTCAACCCGACCGACTGCAGTTTGAGATGATATTGGTCGGACCAGAACCACGGCACGGCGCCATAGGCCTTGGGCGCGCCGTTCAAGACCGAGGCCGCGACGCGCGCCTGCTCAACCGCGTTCGGCACCGATTCCAGCCTGATACGCCGACCGGTCAAAGGCTCCGGAAACTCCGCGCAATCGCCGATGGCGAGAATATCAGGATCCGAAGTCTGACAAAATTCATCAACAACCACGCCATTGCCGACCGCCAGACCCGCCGCCTGCGCCAGCTCAACATTCGGCATCAGCCCGGCCGCGACCAGCACAAGATCAGCCGGCAGAATCGTTCCGTCGCTGCAATGCACGGTTCCGACATGCGCCGGGTCGTCCACCGCCGGGCCAAAGCCATCGACCCCCGTCCCCACGCGCAGTCTCACACCAGCCCGCTGATGCGCGGCGGCATAAAAAGCGGATAGTTTTGGCCCGGCGACACGCGCCAGCACGCGCGGCGCAAACTCGACGATTTCGACATCGAGTCCGAGCTTGACCGCCACGGCCGCCACTTCCAATCCAATATAGCCGCCGCCAACGATGACCAGTTTTTTGCCGCTCATCATCGAAGGCCGCAGCGCATCCACATCCGGGATGGCCCGCATCGTCAAAATACCCTTGAGGCCCGCACCCGGAAGCGGCAGCAGCCGCGGCCGGCCGCCGGTGGCCAGCACCAGTCTGCCGTAGCGAAACACGCCGCCGTCCGCCAGCCGCAGAAGCCTGGCGCCACGGTCAACCGAGGCGACGGTGGTGGACGGATACCAGTCGATTTCGCTTTTGGCATAGCTCTCAGGCGCGCGAATCAGCAGTTGCTCAGCCGTGGTCTCACCGGCAAGAAAGGCCTTTGACAGCGGCGGACGATGATAGGGCAGATGCGCTTCCGCGCTGATCAACGCGATACGGCCGGTAAAGCCCCCCTGGCGAAGGCGAAACGCCAGTTCGCCCCCGGCATGGCTGCCCCCGACAATAACGACATCGGCCTCAAATTCTGTCATATGCACTCAAAACTCCCGTAGATCGCGGCGTTTCAGTACGGTGTCCCGCCGAAATCGCCAAATGGCGCCGCGCTAAAATATCCAGCGCAGCCGCATCCGCATTCGCTCATCGTGACGAATTTGAATGAGCTTGGCTTGATTTGGACATCCCAAAACCATTCTTTCATTCTCCTGATTTTTTCCCGATCTAGCTTCGAAATCAATGCTGTCCCCCCTATCGAAGAATGCCCGACACACATGGATGCGTCCGAACAAAACCACCGCCCGCCGTCAGGCCGGGTCAGTCCGAACGAAGGAGAGAACCGTCGAAATCACCGCTCTCTCAATGCGCGCCGCCCCCACCGCTGGCGCCGCGTTTCAGCAACGCCACCGTCGCCACGGACCCGACCATGATCACACCCAAAAGCCCGAAGCAATCCGCATAGCCCATCACCGTCGCCTGGGCCCTGATGGTGACGCTGAGCACGTTCACCGCGCGCGCCATCGCGGCCGCCGGGCTGGCGGAGCCGTTGAGCATGAAATAATGCTGCAGCATCGCCAGCCTCGTCTGCGTCGACGGATCGTAGAGCGAAACATGCGCATTGATGATGAATGAATGATATTGCTCGCGCTGGGTAAAATAGGTTTCGATAACGGCGGTCCCGATCGCACCGCCGAGATTGCGCATCATGTTGAACAGCCCGGACGCGTCGCCCGCTTCCTCGCGCGTGATCCCGACCATCGCCACCGCGGAGAGCGGCGTCATCACCAGCGCCTGTCCAAGCGCGCGGGTCACGTCCGGCACCAGCAGCTGCGGGCCGGCGATATTCGGGTCGAGCGACAGGTTCATGAAGCAGCTGGCCGCGAACACCGCCATCCCCACACCCACCAGCAGGCGCGAATCGAACTTGCTCATCAGATAAGGCACGAACGGGATAACCAGAAGCTGCGGCAGCCCGGTCCAGGCCACCACCTCGCCGCTCTGCTGCGCATCGAACCCTTGTGCAACCGCAAGATACTGCGGCAGCAGATAGGCCGAACCATACAGCGCGAAACCCAGCAGCACATTACCCAGCGTCGCAAACCCGAAATTGCGCCGCCGTAGCAGCCGCAGCCGCACCAGCGGCGTTTTGACGCGTAGCTCGACGATCAAAAACGCGCCGAGCGCCAGCGCCGAAATCAGGCTGAGCTTCACGATATAGGGCGAGCCGAACCAGTCATCCACATTGCCCTCATCCAGTACCGTCTGGAACGTCGCCAGCCCGATCGCCATCAGCGCGATCCCAAGCCAGTCGCCATGCCGCAGCAGACTGTGCTGGGGTTTTGCGGCCGGCAGCCCATAAACCAGCCCGGCCAGCATCAGCACGCCCGGCACCAGGTTCATATAAAAAATCGTCTGCCAGCCATAATTGTCGGTCAGCCAGCCGCCGATGGTCGGGCCGATCGCCGGCGCGAACGTGGCGGTCACCGCGAAGCCGGCGAAGCCCATCGGCTGCTTACCCGGCGGCAGCATGGAAACGATGATGGTAAACGCCATCGGGATCAGCACGCCGCCAAAAAAACCCTGCAGGCCGCGCAAGGCGATCATCTCGGGCAGGCTCGTCGCCTGCGCGCACGCCACCGAAAACAGCAAAAACATCGCCGTGCTGGCGATCATGTAGCGGCGCAGCGAAAAAACCTTGGTCAAAAACGCCGTCATCGGGATCACCACGATCTCGCCGATCAGATAGGCGGTGCTGATCCATGCGCCGTTCACCCCACCAGTCCCAATGCCGCCCTCGATATCAGGCAGCGAGGAATTGGTGACCTGAATGTTCAGCACGGCCATGAACGCGCCGAGCAGCGCCGCACCCACCACGATCCAGGTTTTTAACGGAACCGCCGCGCTGGCCGCTTCGGCCTTGCCTTGCCCGCTCATGTGCTTGGCTTGGTGTCGATTGACGGCTCGACGGACATGCCGGGCCGCAATTGCCCCAGCAGGGGATCGTGCGGATCGATGCTAATCTTCACCGGCACACGCTGCACGATTTTGGTGAAATTGCCGGTCGCGTTATCGGGCGGCAGCAGAGCGAATTCCTCGCCGCTCGCCGGCGCCACGCTGTTCACCACGCCATGCACGACAGTGCCGGGGAAGGTATCGACGCTGATCGCCACCTTCTGACCCGGCCGCACATGCGTCAGCTGGGTCTCCTTGTAATTGGCCACGACATAGACCGCCTGCAGCGGCACCACCGCCATCAGCTGCGTGGCAGCCTGCACATATTGCCCCACCCGCAGGCTGCGTTCGCCCACCACGCCCTCGATCGGCGAGGTGATGACCGTATAGCCAAGGTTCAGCCGGCTCTGCAGCAGCGCCGCCTGCGCCAGCGCGAGCTGCGCCCGCGCCTTGACCAATTGCGCGCCCAGCACCGCCATCTGCGTCCGCGCCAGACCAACCGCCGCCGTGTCGCGCTGCAAATCGGCCCGCCTCGTCTGCGCGCTGGTGCCCGCCTGCTGCGCCTCCTGCACCGTGCCGGCCCCGCTTTGCGCCAGTTTCGCATAGCGGCCCTCATCCTGGCGCGCGAAGGCCAGCGACGCCTGATCCCCCGCAACCGCCGCCTGCGCTTGCGCGATCGCGTAGTCCTGCTGCGACAACTGCTGCACCAGCACATCAACCCCCGCCGCGGCGGCATCCGCGTTGGCCTGCGCCGAGGCAAGTGCTGCGCGATAATCCCGGTCGTCGATCCGCGCCAGCACCTCGCCCGGCACCACGTGTTCATTGTCCTGCACCGCCACCGCGGCGACATAGCCGCCCACCTCCGGACTTATGGCGACACTATCGGCCTGCAGATTGGCGTCATCCGTTGAAACCATGAATCGGCCGGACGTCCAGTAGCCAAACCCATAGACACTGGCCGCCACCAGCACCGCCAGGCCACCCACCGTGAACAGCACCGGCCGAAGCCGGCGTTTTTTGCCTTCGGCCGGCGCCTGGCCCGCCGTCGCGCTGGTAAAAGCGCGGGTTTCCCGCTCCGTGACAACGTTCTGATCCATGTTTCACCTTACCTTTCGCCCGCCCGCGCAAATTCACCCAATGGCGGCCGGCTTGAATGAATGTGTACTGTACGATACGGTACATTTTAAGTCAAGTTTGTCAACCCCAGGAAAAACCGGATACGATGCTAAAAATGGCCGCGCTGAAAATGACCACGCCAAATACGGCGGAAGCCCCCGAACCGGCTTCCGGCTCGCGCCTGACAGCCCGCCGCCGCGCCTTTCTGGACGCCGCGAACGCCGCCTTTCTCGAAAAAGGCTACGCCAACACCACGCTGGCCGACATCATCGCCAGATCCGGCGGCTCCCGCCAGACCCTCTACGCCCTGTTCGGCGGCAAGCAGGGCTTGTTCGAAGCCATCGTCTCCGAACGCAACGCCGAACTGTTTCGCCCCTTCCGCGCGGACGGCAAGCCCGAGCGCAAGCCGGACGAGGTTCTGGTGGAAATCGGCACGAATTTCCTCCAGACGGTGCTGGCACCCGACGCCCTCGGCCTATACCGCCTGGTGGTCGCCGAGGGTCCCTTCATGCCGGAATTGTCGGAACGTTTCTGGGCCCTGGGTCCGGCCCGCACCCTCACCGCCTTCGAAACCTATTTTACGGAGCAGACGCGCCGCGGCGTCCTCAGCCTCCCAGACCCCCACCAGGCCGCCCGCCAGTTCCAGGGCATCTTGCTCGGCGCCTTTCACATCCAATGCCTGCTCGGCGTGGATCAAATCCCCTCACCGGCGGAGATCGGCGATTTTGTGAGGAGCGCGGTCAGGAGGTTTTTAGACGGCAGCAGGAACATCTCAGGCTGATCGGCTAAAGTCGCAAACGGCGGCCCACGCGCCATGTCAAGCTGCGGCAGCTCGATGGAACGGCCGCGCGCCAGAACAATC
>Ga0116226_10001197_pt1 | contig 22505 bp, 17 predicted proteins | sample S1TSphfallax_FD_89692 | JGI IMG/M metagenome (GOLD analysis project Ga0116226, IMG submission 89692) | Host-associated microbial communities from peat moss isolated from Minnesota, USA - S1T2_Fa - Sphagnum fallax MG | ecosystem: Host-associated > Plants > Peat moss > Unclassified | place: USA... | reverse complement strand
TGATTTTACTTTAGCTTGGTAGTGGGCGATGCCTTTGCCTTCTTCTATAGCTTTTTTGATAGCCGCTTCTTTATCTTTCGGAAAAGCCTCTACCTTAGCTTTTAATTCTTCAAATTGTTTCTCTCTGTCAGCAATTGCTTTCTCTCGTTCAGCCCACTGTTTTTCTGTTTCTTGGAGTAATTCTTCTAGTTGCTTATAGAGTATTTTCTGCTGTTGTTCGTATTCGTCATTTTGTAGTTGTCGTTGGAGTTCTAAATTATACTTATACTCTGATGCATCGCGTTGCCGAGTTTTATTCAAGTTTTCATTCCGTTCTTTTATCGCCCGTTGCTGTTCCTCTTGTTCTTTTCCCCAAGTATTCCTTTGCTCTAGTATTTCTTGGAATAAAACTTCAGAACGCTGGCTATATTCTTCCTGATAAGCTTTAGTATTATCTTCATAAGCTTGGATAAGAGTATCTAAGATATCATCAGAAATTTCCAAATTGTGCAACTGTGTTAATTGTTGGATTTCTCCTTCTAAATTTCGCCTGATTTCTTCTAATTTAGAGGCTTTTGTGGTTAGCTGTTCTGATAACTCATTAGCAGCACTGCCAAAACCTAATTGAATCTTCGCCAAGCTTTCAATTGTATTATTCATCTTCTGCTGGACACTAGAAAGCTGATTCATAGCTGTTTTTTGTTCTAATTTAGGCTGTTCTTTAATTCCAGACTGGTTTTCGTTGGCAACTTTTTCAAGTTCCGATTTCAGCGCTGCTTTTTCTTTAACTAACTCCTCATACGCCTGAAGAATTTCTACTTTAGTATTCTTATCAGTCGGTTTTTTCACCACCACAACAAATCTCCTCTTCAGGAACTAAAAATGATTAAGATGCTACGAAATCGTAACTACTTAGAATTAGAACTACCAAAAGCTCTCATAGCTAAGTCTTGTGCTTGTTTTAATGCAGTTTGCAATTGAGCAGAAATTCCTTCTATTTGCTCAGACTGTTTCTTAATTGTTTCTTCCAAAGATTGAATCTTTTGCTCATAACTCTGTTTGCTAGACTCCCATTCTTTTTCAAATAAATCAGCCTCAATTTTAGCTTTTTGGCTTGTTTCTTTAATTGCTTCTTCTCTAGCTTTCTTAACGGCTTCTTCCAATTCGTTAGGAAATGTAGTTACTTTTTGTTGATAGTCTCCAAAGAGTGGTTGGCGTTCAGCGAATATCTTTTCTCGTTCTGACCAATCCTTCTCTTTCTTTTGAGAATTTTCTTGTATTTCCCTTTGCTGTTGGCGTTTTATCGCTTCGTAACTATCTGTATTGAGTTTACGAGTAGTTTCTAACTTATACTGAGATTCTTCTTGTTCTTGCTGGCGATCTTTGGCTAATAAATCGTTATATGCTTGGAGTTTTTCTTCATACTCGGTTTGCTCTTTTTGCCATTCTTTCCGCCTGATTGTAATTTCTTTTTCTAGTGCTTCCCTTTTGCTGATAGTATCTTGTTCTAGGGTTTTTAATTTTTCTTGGTGTTCTTGACTTAAAATGTCTAGAGTATCCGCTACGACTCTGATTTGTTGAAGCTCTTGTAGGCGTTGAGTTTCAATTTCTATAGCTCGGTTCAATTCATCTAACTTGGAATTTTCCTGAGCCAATTTTTCAGATAATGCATTGAGAATACTGCCAAATTCTAATTGTAAATCAGCTAAACCTTTAACAATACTATCAACCGTATATGCAGAAGCAGCTTGCAAAATTTCTTGACTTTTTGCCTTGTCTGCTTCCTCTTGTTTGGTTGCTATTTTAGATTCCAGCTTTTTTCTTTGGATAATAATTTGTTGAAATGCTTGCATTAGTTGTTGTTTGCTGTCCTTGACTCCAACTGTAGTCATCTTCCAACTCCCTTCAATAGGCAAATGATTTATTGGGTAGCAAGCCATACCAATGACTACCCCATGCAGACATTAGAGTAGCCTTGGAACCAACATTTTTAACGCAGTGAAAATACTGAAATGATCAACAGACGACACTTAGGTGGGTACGAATTTTCCACATATTTGTCCTTCTGTTTTTCAGGTATATAGCGTTTCTCAGTTGAGTCTAATAGTGACCTAACCCCCAGCCCCTTCCCTACAAGGGAAGGGGAGTAAGATTCAAAGCCTCTCTCCTTTTTGGAGAGAGGTTGGAGTGTATTGCATACAAATGAGAAGAACTATGGCTTTCCCTTTGTTAGTACTTTTGTACTAAAACAAATATACCTAACCTAATCTGCTCTTGTCAAGACAATCTTTCATGTAATTCTGTGACCGCATTACTTTTTGTGAAGAAAATCTAAAAGAATTAACTATAGCAGAAGCGCGGTTGCACTAAGGCGAGATAATAGATTTAACCATGCTAATTGATACAAGTACAGTCCTAGACTTTTGTGATATCAATGTATACCACTGAATCGACCAAATACTCTGCCAGAACGGATATTGGACAAACCAGCCGGATTCTAGTAGTAGAAGATGAAGAATTAATCCAGGAAATGCTCGCTGTAGCCCTAGAAGAAGAAGGTTATGGGGTGATAACTGCACCCGATGGGCGGTCTGCTATAGAGTATCTCAAAAGTTTTGAAACCAATTCAGGGGAAGTTCCCTTTGATTTGATCATTCTTGATTTGATGCTGCCGCAAATCAATGGGCTAGATATTTGCCGTTTGCTGCGTCATCAGGGCAACCCAGTACCTATTTTAATGATCAGTGCTAAGGGTAGTGAAACTGACCGCGTTCTGGGTTTAGAGGTGGGTGCAGATGACTACCTGACCAAACCTTTTAGTATGCGTGAGTTAGTGGCTCGTTGTCGCGCTTTACTCCGCCGCCAACGCCTAAGTAATTTACCGCAACTGCCAGTATTAAAATTCAAGGATGTCACCTTGAATCCTCAAGAATGTCGCGTGCTGGTTCGTGGTCTAGAGGTGAGTCTTTCGCCTAAAGAGTTCCGGTTGCTGGAATTGTTTATGAGTTATGCCCGTAGGGTATGGTCGCGGGAACAACTACTAGATCAGGTTTGGGGGCCAGATTTCGTCGGTGATAGTAAAACCGTAGATGTTCATATTCGGTGGTTACGCGAAAAATTAGAGCAAGACCCCAGTCATCCCGAATATATTGTGACTGTACGAGGTTTTGGCTATAGGTTTGGATAATTAGTTTAGATAGTTGTTAGTTTTTAGTAGTGACCAAGAAACTAACAACTCAAATGCTTTTATTGGGATTTATTCTGGGTTTAGCGGTAGGCATTGGGTTTTGGATTTGGCAACAGATTCAACTTAACCGCTACCTGGGGCGCTTACTCCGACCGTTAACTTCCCATTCTTCCAAGATGGGACTGCTGCTGATTCCTGGGTTACGGCAGGAAATAGAGATGGTGAAGCAGCAACGACAAGATTTGCAGCAGTCATTACAAACTTACCAAGACCTGTTAGATTTTGCCCCAGTGGGGTATTTGCAGGTGGATGAGGAAAATCAACTGCTGTGGTGTAATCGGCAGGCGCAGGAAATTTTGTATCTGCAAAGGTGGCAACCAGAACAGGTGCGCTTGTTATTAGAGTTGGTAAGGTCTTACGAACTTGACCATTTAATTGAGCAAACTCGTGATTGGCAAAAACCACAGACGGGAGAATGGGTATTTCATCCATCTTGTAATGATGCGGCAGAGATGGCAGCAATAAAATCTCTGGCTTTGCGGGCATCTAGTTTGCCTTTACCCAATGGACAAGTGGGAGTATTTTTAGAAAATCGTCAACCCCTATTAGATATAAATCAAGTACGCGATCGCTCTTTTTCTGATTTAGCCCACGAACTCAGAACCCCCTTGACTTCGATTCGTTTAGTTGTGGAAACTTTACAAATCCGCTTGGAACCACCTCTAAATCGTTGGGTTAACCGTTTGATGCAAGAAGTTGATCGGCTGATTAACTTAGTGCAAAGCTGGTTAGACCTGACGCAAATGGAAGCAAACCCAACCATGCAATTGCAAGCCAAAGCTGTAGAATTGCGATCGCTAATTACATCTGTTTGGGAAACACTAGAACCGTTAGCACAGCCCCAAAATCTATCTCTTTCTTATTCTGGCCCAGAAAATCTCTGGATTAAAGCAGATCAAGCCCGGATTTTCCAGGTTTTTCTCAACTTGCTAGACAACAGTATTAAATACAGTCCTCCTTCTACAAGTATTTACGTTGAAGCGAAAATCTTATCAAGAAAGCATAATGATGGGGCTTACCCAATTCTAGAAATAAATCTTATTGATTCTGGTGTTGGGTTTTCTGAGGCAGATTTACCCCACGTTTTTGAGCGATTTTATCGAGGAGATAAAGCGCGAACCCATTCCTCACAAGATAGTAACTCTATAGGAGCGATCGTTGGCAATGGTTTAGGATTAGCGATCGTTGAGCAAATTATTCTGGCTCACGGTGGGTCAATCAAAGCTATGAACCATCCAGAAACTGGTGGTGCGTGGATGCAACTCCAATTTTCTGAAGTTATGGCGAACTCGTTAAGCCAAGACTATAGTTAGTAATATCTTCACGTTTGAGACAACAAGTGTGAAAGCTGTTGATTTTAGTTCCAATCCTCAAAGACCCCAACTGGCACGCACCATTAGGCGCTTAGAACGGGATGTCTTACGCATGGGTGCTTTAGTAGAACAATCATTTCGCCTCAGCCACCAAGCGTTATTTGCTCGTAACTTAACAGCAGCTGAGGAACTTCCCCGATTAGATAAAAAAATTGATCGCTTTTATCGTCAAATCGAATCAGACTGTACGGCGATTATGACGCTGCAAGCACCTACGGCTCAAGATTTGCGCTGCTTGAGTGCCTTTATGCAACTGGTGCGAGACTTAGAGCGCATTGGTGATTATGCTGAGGATTTAGCCGAGATTGCGATTAAAATTTTTCCTTATGCGCCTCATTCGTGTTTATCTGAGATTGAAGCCATGTCCCTTCATGCACAGGCAATGCTAGCTACTAGCTTGAAGGCTTTGGGAGATCTCGATGAAGGCGGTGGTCGCCGTTTAAAGCGCCTAGATGATACCGTAGACGATGCGTATGATCGCGTTTATCAGACTTTAGCTCAACAACGGAATGTGCCTGGTGTCGTTGAGCCAATTGTGCTACTAGCACTGTCAATTCGTTGTCTGGAACGGATGGCAGATCATGCAACTAATATCGGTCAACGGGTAGCATATATTGTCACCGGTCAACGCTCTTAATTGACGTGCTACCCAGATCACCGATTTCTTCAAGAAGGCGGGGAGCTAAATTCAGACGAAGTAAGCGCTATTCCAATACGCTTGGGTTAAGGCTAAAACTCTTTGTTAAAGTCATTTTTTTACGTAGACGCAAAGCAGCTACTCTACAAGTTCTCCAACGGAGTACCCGCAGGGTACCGCCATCGCGCAGCGTCTCCAAGAGTTGGACGCAAAGAGAAGGAAGAAATGCTTAACTGAACTATTTCGATAAGTTAACTAAATATTTTACTAAAAGCTTACCTTTTCTTAAACTTGCACAATTAAAGTATACACATAAACAACCGAAAAATTATCCTCTGTCTCATTGATAGATACCTGAAATCCGAAGTTGTTACCATCAGGAGATTTTGAGCTAGTACGTCACGGCGTAAATAAGCCACCCATTTAAAATCGCTAGACATCCTACCAAATCAGCGTTATTTCTTTTTACTTTTGCCTTTTTACTTTTGCCTTGTTGTACTAGTCCCTAGCTTGGACTGAGAACAATACACTTTCAAATATACAAGTAGATTTTGATCCAAATTATTAGAATTCTTAATCATTGTAAATAGCGAGATTCCCTGATAATTATGTAGTTACAGTTAATGATATATTCCACAACTCCTACTTCCAACTCTTCTGCCGTGTCAAATAGCTCTGCTTTTAGCGGACAATTACCCCAGCAGATATTTACTCGTAGGGAAATAATTCCACTTCAAAATGATGTACTTTGGCGGATTGAGCATGGTGCAGTTCGTACCTTAACGTGGAGTGAAGATGGAACATTCATCACTCTCGGTTATTGGGGACTAGGGGATTTGATTGGTTATCCTTTGTCTAGAGTCAAGCCCTACCAGATTGAATGTCTCACAGGCGTGGAAGCAAGCATTGTGCCACCTCATTTGTGGCATCAAGATATTAACGCTTTGTTATCTCATATTCAACAGGCAGAGGATCTACTCAGCATTGTGCATCAAAAACCAATTTCGCTACGCTTATGGCAGTTTTTAGTGTGGTTAAGCGAAAAATTTGGACGTGACGTAGATAAAGGTAAGCTAATTGATCTAAATGTTACCCATCAAGATATTGCGGAAGTGTTAAATACTACACGAGTAACAGTTACCCGCCTCCTACAACAGTTAGAGGAAGAAGGAACAGTGTTACGTCACAAACGCCGCATTATTTTGCGCTTCCCAAATAAATCAATAAAAAATTATGGTTCAGCAGTATCTAACTGAATTGCTTGTAATAATCACAATGTATATGTATAATATTGTTGTGAATGTGTGTAAAATTCCCGAAAGTAAAGTGTCATAAGCATTTTACGATTATCGGGTTGTGTAGGTGTGAGTGAGAGTAAAAAACATGACAAAACAATTCTGGAATCTTTTTAAGGTTAGTCCGGTTGTTATTGCTGCGACCTTTTTCGCTGCAAATAGTGCTTTAGCTGGTGAAGTCAACGAACAACTAACAAATGTTGGCCAGTTATCTGAAGCTCAAAGCTCTAACAAGCTTGATCAGGTAACATCGGTTTCGCAATTTTCTGATGTGCAGCCCACAGACTGGGCATTCCAAGCTTTACAATCTCTAGTTGAGCGCTACGGCTGTATTGCAGGTTATCCCAACGGTACCTTTCGTGGGAACCGCGCTTTGACCCGTTATGAATTTGCCGCAGGTTTGAATGCCTGTTTAGATCGGGTTAACGAACTGATTGCTACAGCGACTGCCGATTTGGTCAGTAAACAAGACCTGGCTACTTTACAGCGCTTACAAGAAGAATATGCTGCTGAACTAGCAACCTTGCGCGGTAGGGTGGATAGTCTAGAAGCCCGCACTTCTGAATTGGAAGCTCATCAGTTTTCCACTACCACCAAGTTGGTTGGAGAAGCGATTTTCAGTGTATCTGACGTTTTTGGTGGGAACCAACCTGTTAGATCTAATACTGCTACTTCAACTACTCCTTTGACTTCCAACACTGTCTTTTCTGACCGGGTGCGTTTAAACTTATACACCAGTTTCGCTGGTACAGACCGGTTGCAAATCCGTCTGCAAGCTGGGAATACCATCAATAATAGTGGTGTGAGCGGTACTAACATGACCCGTTTGGCCTATGACATTAGTCCTTCCGACAACAGCGTTGTCATAGATAAAATCAACTATGCTTTCAACTTTAAGGATGCAGTACGCGTCAAGGTTGATGTTAGCAATAGTGAGCTATACGAAAACGTCGATGTTTTCAACCCTGATTTTCAGAGCAGTGGCACAGGTGCTCTCTCGCGTTATGGACGTTTCAGCCCCATCTATCGTCAAGGTCAGAATGGTGCTGGTTTGACCGTGACTTTGAATCCTAAAGGTCCGATTAGCTTGAGTGGTGCTTATCTAGCTGAAAGTAATAACCAAAATAATGCTAACGGTACTACTACTATTAACGGCTTTGGTGCCAGTAATCCCGCAGCTAATAACGGGCTGTTCAGTGGTGATAATACTTTCTTTGGACAGTTATCTATCAAACCTAGCAAAGCCTTCAATATTGGTCTGACCTATGCCCACACCTACCTGGCTGGCAACAGTACCAACAACCTCTTCCAAAGTACAGGTAGCGCCTTTGCGAATAATCCCTTTGGCAGTACTTACAGTGCTACTGGTGTTAGTAGTAATACTCGTATCGAATCCAACAACTACGGTCTAGAGGCTAGCTTACAATTTACCCCTAAATTGGTTCTTAGTGGTTGGGGAGGTTACACCATTGCTGATGCTCTTACTGGTGTTAATGCGGGTCGAAATGCAGACATTTGGTACTATGGTGCAACACTTGCTTTGAGAGACTTTGGTAAACAAGGGAACGTCTTAGGTTTTATCTTTGGTCAAGCACCCAAAGTTACTGGTGGCAGCATAAGAACAGTTGGTACTAATGGTAGCTTAGACACTGGTACCTCTTATCAGTTAGAGGGTCTTTACAAGTACAAGGTTTCCGATAATATTCAAATCACCCCTGGTTTGATAGTAATCTTCAACCCGGAGAACAACAACAATAACGACACGGAATATGTAGGTACTCTACGTACTACCTTCACCTTCTAAAATTGGTGATGAAATACAAAGCTCGAAATTAGATAAACAAAAGCCCGCCTTGAGGTGGGCTTTTGTATAGGAAGAAAATTAGGTATCCCCTCAATATTTGGGGGTAAGCAATTATTCTGGTTGCCACGACCAACCAAATATCTAACTTTCGTCACTGCAATTTCGTAAAAATTTAAATTATTTACTTAAGTAAAAGACTAGAGAAACATAAATTACGATGTCTCTCTAGTCTAAGGTACGCATAAATCATTTTTAAGGCTTTCAAATATTGCCTGTAATAATACTTTATTTATATAGTGATGAAGTTATTAGCTTTGCTTTTTTTCTGTTTCATAATCATAGAATAAATGTTTTGAACCAAGTTTTGCTTCACCCGATCAGAGTAATCATTGATTACCCAGATGGTTCACCCGATTGGAGGAAGACAATAAACAGATATTGAACTCAGATTGATAAGATAAAGAAAAGGTAAAGATTTGTGCTATGACTATTGTTAACATTGCTACTCCCCTGATTGCGATCGCAGGACAAACCCGCCAAGCTGCAAGTAAGCTGGCGATTCTCTCCACTGAGGCAAAAAATCAAGCAATTGTTGCGATCGCTCAAGCTTTAGAATCAGCTAGAGATGAAATTTTACAAGCAAATCTTGCCGATTGTGAAGCTGCTACTTCTGAAGGAATTCCCAAACCACTTTATAAGCGCTTGCAGTTGGATGAATATAAATTAACAGATGCGATCGCTGGGGTACGAGATGTAGGTAAGCTAGCTGATCCAGTCGGTAAAGTGCAGATTCACCGGGAACTTGACACAGGCTTAGTTCTCAAGCGAATTACTTGTCCTTTGGGTGTTTTGGGGATTATTTTTGAAGCACGTCCAGAAGCGGCGATTCAAATTGTCTCTCTAGCTATCAAATCGGGAAATGGTGTGATCCTCAAATGTGGAAAGGAAGCGGTGCGTTCTTGTGAAGCAATAGTCAAGGCAATTAAACAAGGATTATCTCACACTGCCGTTAACCCTGATGCGGTACAGTTGCTGACAACTAGAGAAGAAACTTTAGAACTTTTGAAATTAGATAAATATGTAGATTTAATTATTCCCAGAGGTTCTAATTCGTTTGTAAGATTTGTACAGGAAAATACTCGGATTCCGGTACTAGGTCACGCCGATGGAATTTGTCATCTTTATATAGATAAAGCTGCCGATATTTCTCAAGCAGTTGCGATTACCGTCGATGCCAAAGTACAATATCCTGCTGTTTGTAATGCGATTGAAACTTTGCTAGTTAACTCTTCTATTGCTACAGAATTTTTACCAAAAGTTGCCGATGCTTTGCAAGAACGCCATGTAGAATTGAGAGGTGATCAACGCACCTTAGAGATTGTACCTAACATTGCACCTGCAACAGAAATAGACTGGAAAACAGAATACAGCGATTTTATTTTGTCGATTAAGATTGTAGATTCTTTAGAAGATGCGATCGCTCATATCAACGAATATGGTTCTCGTCATACTGACGCGATTATTTCTGAAGATTTAACATCTGTTGAAACTTTCTTTGGACTGGTTAATTCAGCTAATATATTTCACAATTGTTCTACCCGCTTTGCTGATGGCTTCCGCTATGGTTTCGGTGCAGAAGTAGGGATTAGTACCCAACAAATGTCTCCCCGAGGCCCCGTTGGTTTAGAAGGATTAGTCACATACAAATATCAAATGACTGGTAATGGTCATATTGTAGCTACTTACACTGGAGCAAATGCTAAAGCTTTTACTCATCAGGATTTAGTGTAAAACATCCTCAAAATTATGGGATTTAGAGTATTTCTATTTACCTTCACCCTGGCTCTAAGTTGACAACCATAAGCAATGCTGTATCCCTACGATCGCCTATGTTTAGACGCAAGGGTAACTAGTAGTCTGTCAAATTTAAATTGACGGGTAAGCAGGTTCGTAGTAAGGACTTTACCCGGATTTCTCACCACATCTCAATAATTAAATAAGTAATGAGTAATAAGTAATGAATCTTACTTATTACTTATTACTTCGCCCGTGAGGTTCGCGCTTTGGGAGAGTTCAATCTGCCTTGTTTCTTTCCCTTCTCTCATGCGTGAGAAATGCGGGTTTAGTCCTTATATTCTAAGCACTAAAGTGCTTACTACAAACCCTCAAAACTAGCTTGACACAGTACTAGATTTTTGATTCGGTGACAACGCCTAATTTCTGTTGAATGCGGGTTTTAGCAGCTTTGAATTCTGTAGCAATTTGCTCACTTTGCTCAGTACTCAAGTTGTTGCGAATTGCAGCGAACAACGTAGTTTCTTCTTGACGAATATGATCGCCAAGTTCATCCATCAGCTGTTTGACTTTCTCTTTGAATTGCGGTGAAGATGGGCTAATAGCCTTTATTTCCTCTAACGCCTGCTTTGCATGAGCTTGTTCGTTATAAAGTTCTTGGGTGTTATCTTGACCGTAGAAAGGGCGTACTCTTGGGTATACGACTTCCTCCTCAGCTTCGGCGTGAGCAGTTAGATCCTTATAAATTTGACCGAAGTACTCTTGGATCTTCTGTGGGTCGTTGCTTTTCAACAGTTCGGTGAACAGGATATTTACCTTGTTGTGATCGAGGCGGATGGCATCCTGGATATTCAGATCCTTTTTGTCACTGCTTTGAGTAACAGCACTACCTACCCCGCCACTGACTGCGGCTAAAGCGTCTTGAACACGTGCCCAAATTCCTTGATCTGCATCTTGTCCAGTGAGTTCGCGCACACCCAGAATTTCTAAAATACCTTTGAGTTGCTCTTGGTGAGCGCGGTTTTCAAAGTTAACGGTATTTAAAGGTGCGATCGCTACCAAAACGTCAGTACCAACTTTTTGAGCAGCCTTGTGAACTATCAAGCCACTGATTACGAGTTGATGTTTCAGCAATTCATGCTGAGATACTTTTTCATACAGGCTCAACTCTGAACCTTTGAAAAATTTGTGGGCTTTTTCAATGAATTCTTTAACAGTATTTTTGGGTTCAGCTTGAATGCCATACTGACCAATCACAGTTTCTAGAATGCCAAGATTTTTCTCATCATCATTGAGGAAATTTCGGATGCGATCGGCAATTTCGGCATCGAGTCCTTGAGTCAAAAGCAATTTCTCATTTTCGATGACCAACTGTTGCAGTGCTTTAATAGTTGCCAATTTCACAGCAATAGCATTGCGTTTCGTATCATCTAAAGTAGCTACCATCAGTAGTTCTCCTCGGCAAAGTTTTCGTCCTTCTTACTCATATAACGTTGACACAGAGGTTAAGGAGATTCCATCTTTCTTTTGGGCGATCGCTCTCACAACTCTGGGTAGAAAAACAAAACTGTTCGTTACAATTTCTGTTCTTATACTTTTAGATAGAGAGTAAAATCTGTATTATATCGCCAGGCAGATGAATCTACACAATCAGTTGTATTGACTAAATATGTGATGTGCGTCTAAACGTCTCAAAACGAATACTTGCAGCCATGTAATTCTTTTTTCTAGTGACCTACATTTGGACTACGACAAGATAATCGACTACTACAAACTGCGGTTCCAAATCGAGAGTAGGACTAACCTTTTCAAGGTCTTGTAATTTCCATCAAACTATAGTTAGTTGGAAAAATATAGTTGGTAGATAGGGAACAGCTAGAATGATTCTAAGTCAAGTGTTTGAGCCTTTTGTAGCAGAAAGTCCGGTTTCGGTAATAGTTCGCAGACTTCTCGAAATAATTTTAGAATCAGTAAAGAACTTTATTGTTTACGTACAACACTTACACCTGAAACCAAGCAGTCAATGCTACCGCCAAAGCATCAGCAGCATCATCCGGCTTGGGAATTTCATCTAAATCTAACTCCCGCGCTACCGCCTCTTGCACTTCAGACTTATCAGCATTACCATAGCCAGTTAAAGCTTGCTTAATTTGAGCAGGTGTAAACTCTACGTATGGAAGATGACGCTGCCCCAACACCAAAATGAGTACACCCCGCGCCTGTGCAACTAGGATTGTACTTGACATCCGATAAAAGAATAGTTTCTCGATCGCAACCAAATCTGGTTGAAATTCCTCCATCAGAGTGTGTAAATCATCAAACAGGGTACATAGGCGCTGTCCCATTTCTACATCTGCTGATGTTTTGATTACTCCAAAATCCAGCATATTTACTGTAGTTTCTTGCACCTTGTTGGGAATTTGTGTGCAGGTAATTACCCCAAATCCTAAAATTGCCAGTCCTGGATCTAATCCTAAAATTCGTTTTTCCATTCAATTCACTTTTACTAAGCCACGCTATTGTTTAAGTGGGAATACTGGCAATCTTAACCACCTGCTCTTAGTCTAATGGAATAGACAAATATAATAGTTTCACGCCTACTGTTTTAAACCAAGTGGTGTACATTTTCTGTTAATTATTGTTTGTAGCACTGCTGTAAATCAGGTATGTCAATTGGTTTTCTGAGACAAGCCCTCAACGCCCTGCAAAAGCAGTCGCGCTCTCGAACTTCCCATCGGGTTAACCAGTGGTTCAAATGGTTATCCCCTGGACTATCAGTAAAACGTTGGTTGTTGATCAGTCTTGGGGGTGTACTGCTGGCTAGTTTGGGGTTAGCTATTTGGATTAAGCTGACCCCAATTTTTTGGATGATTGAGTTGGTTAGGAATTTTCTGGGAGTAATCACTAACCTCTTACCCAACTATGTCAGTGGGCCTTTGGTGTTGCTTGGTGGCTTGCTGTTAGTCCTTTGGGGGCAAACTCGCACTGTCGGCTCAATTACTAAGGTACTAAGAGCAGAAGGTGGAGAAGAACTCATTGATATCTTGCTGGCCCATCGTCGATTGTACCGAGGCCCGAAAATAGTGGTAGTTGGTGGTGGTACGGGACTTTCTACGTTGTTGAGGGGACTGAAAACCTACAGCGCTAATATTACTGCGATCGTGACTGTAGCTGATGATGGTGGATCTTCTGGGCGGTTGCGTCAAGAATTCGGAGTGCTACCACCAGGGGATATTCGCAATTGTTTGGCTGCACTAGCAGATGAAGAAAAGTTATTAACAGAATTGTTTCAATACCGTTTTCGGGCTGGAGATGGGTTAACGGGTCACAGTTTTGGCAATTTGTTTTTAACGGCAATGAGTGATATTACTGGAGATTTAGAACAAGCAGTTGCAGCCAGTTCTAAAGTGCTAGCGGTACGGGGACAAGTACTACCAGCAACTCTTAGTGATGTTCACCTCTGGGCAGAATTAGCCGATGGTCGCCGGATTGATGGAGAATCTAGCATTCCCAAAGCTGGTGGTAAAATTGTCAAAATTGGCTGTATTCCAGCAAATCCTCCGGCGGTACCAGCAGCTATTAAGGCACTTAAAGAAGCTGATTACATTATCATTGGGCCAGGTAGCCTGTATACAAGTCTAATTCCTAATTTATTAGTACCAGAAATTGCCGATGCGATCGCTCAAACAGATGCTCCCCGTATTTATATCTGCAATATAATGACTCAGCCAGGAGAAACTGAAGGCTACACTGTTGCCGATCATATCAGAGCAATTGATGCTGCTTGTGGTCAAAGACAGCTATTTGATGCTGTGCTGATACACAAAAAATCCCCCTCAGAGCAATCACTCATCCGCTACGCCGAACAAAATTCCCATCCCGTTTTCCTAGATAGAGAAGCCGTAACTCAGCTAGGGCGAAGGATTGTTCCAGCTAATGTTTTGTATGAAGATGAAACAGGTTTTGTTCGTCACAATCCGCAGAAACTAGCACAAGTTTTGTTGCGGTGGTACGGTAGAGTTCATCATGGTAGGTAAGAGAGGTTTTGAGACATAGTTTTAAGCCAGAGGCATCAGTCGAAAAAGCTTATTAAATAAGGCTTTCGGCGTTTCCTTCGCTAAAGAATGATAACTATCTTTTCGGCTATCACTATCATTCTTTTCCGGGGAGTTTACTGTGAGCGGAGTATCTAGAAATACAGTTGGTATTGAGAGTTTCCGAGGTTACTTTCGTATAAGACTGCCGCGTTGGGACTCTGCTGAGAGTCGAGAACGCGAGTCAGCGATTCCAGATGAAATTCTAGTTGCGATCGCAACTAGAAAGAATTCTACTGAACCTAGTCAGAGAGAGAGTGACGAACGCCAAAGACATACGCACATCTGTTACGTAGATAAAGCAATAATGTTATAATAAGATTGGGAATGGGCTAAAATTTCCCTCAATTCTCGGCATTTAGATATAGAATAGATACTCAAACATTTGAATAAATATCTGGAGAGGTGTCCGAGCGGTTCATGGTGACGCACTCGAAATGCGTTTTGGGGAAACCCAACGGGGGTTCGAATCCCCCCCTCTCCGTTTCAAAGGATTCTTAAAGAACTGGATAAGTATTGGAAGACCTCAAGTTTTGGTGTCGTTACCTTACCAGGTCATGCCAAATTTCTCATAATCTGGTTTTCATTTTTACAAAACTCTGCTAGGATAGTTATTGACTCCTAAATCCCTGTAGGATTACAGTGTTTATCTGTAAAAGCTGATTTGATAGGCAACCAAACCCTAATTTTAATCAATAGTGTGGTATCTGTTTACCTAAATGTATCAATCAGGTAGTTACAACGGACATTAAATACAGGGTAAGTCGATTTCACACATATTCGGCTACACTTGAAGCCAGACTAAGCGTTCGTGCAGCATCTCGTAGAGAAAGCTTTTCGCTGTGCTATCCGCCAGTTATTTATACAAAATATCCAACTGAATCCTGAGTTCTGTTTCGATAAAGTTGAACAAGATCAGTATTTTATTAGTTTACAAAATGAATCACTAATTGATTCTAAATTCTGCAAAAAAAAGATATTTAAATAAATCTGGTTTTTCGAGACTAAATATATAAAAATTTTATGACATAATAGATGTTTAATTGTAATCGCACTTGTGGTATACATTAAAATGAAATGTAGGAATTAATTCGAGTGCTTTTGAACATATAAGTTAATAACTTGTATTGTCAATCAATTGATGACGATCCGAAATAACCGAGATACATTTAATGTATGCAGATTCTTTAGCAATTCTCGCTTTGATTTCTTAATTACCTAGCAGAGTTAAATAAACATGGAACTTGAAGCTTTATTACTAGGACTTGAGCCATTTACCGCCTTAGCAGTAGGGGTTAGTGCATTAATATTGGCACCTGTTATTAGTTCAGTAGGTTCTGCGCTTGGGGAAAAAGATTCTAATTCCAATTTAATTGAATCCTTAACAGACTCCACAAAAGAGTTAACAAAAAAGGGATTAGTGTGGAGTTTTGAAGCATTTGAAAATGCCCAAACCATCTTTTCGGAAGCGGAAGAATCATTTAGAGATTTGTTAGCAGATGCTAAAACAGAGCATCTGCTAAAGAAAAATCAAGCAGAATCAGAGAATACGAAACCTCATCAGATAGAAATTGTCGATGCAAATGCTCATTCTTAAAAAATTGTAGTTTCCCCCTTGAAACTATTTACTGTGAAGACTTTTGTAGATAGGGCCTCTGCTCTATCTACAAATTTTTAATTTAAAATTCTTGGACAGAGGTTCATGATTCAGTGATTTGTGTCAAGTGCGATCGCCAGAGAATTCAAACAAGAAGTGCTGTCAATCAAAAATACGTTTGGTTGTAATCCATAAAACTTGGACATCTACTAGGGAAATGAGAATGTTGACGACAGATGAAAATAGAGGATCTTTGATCGATCAAGTAGCAGAATTAAATTATCAAGTTGTACATAAAAATGAGCAGCGCCTCAGAGTTTTTCTCCCTAGACTTGCAGAAGACTTAGAATATTCTCAAACTCTCAAACAGGTGATTGAATCATTCAATTTAGTTACCGATGTGCAGATAAATTTAGCAGCAAAATCAATCGCCATCGAGTACAAAACTGAAGGTTTTTCTAGTAGTTTTATCCAAGATGAAATTCTCACCTGTATTGAACTAAGTCTTTCAGAAGACTTATCAAAATTAGACTTAGCGATCAATCCGCCAGGAGTTGCAAAAGTCGAAAGATTGCAACAAATAGTAGGTTATAAAATTGTTCATAAAAATCTCCGGCGCATCAGAATTTCCATTCCTCGACTAGCCACAGATACCGAGTATGCCTGCACGTTAAAATATCTGGTTGAGTCCATTGATAGCGTCACTGAAGTTCGGATTAACCCAGTAGTGAGTTCGATCGCAGTTGAATATGACTACCAAGTTGATGCTCAAGCGATCGCCAAAGCTGAACAAAAGCTATTTGCAGCTATTCAAGAAGCTATCCATGTCCAAATTGATGAGACTGCAATTCAAAAGGCTACCGAAAAACAAAGTAATCATGAAGTTAACTACTGGGAAAGGTTAGGGCCATCTGTAGTTAGTATAGTGCTGAGTTTTGGCGCTCTCATCGGCTTACCATTCCCCAGTGTCTTAATCGCGGGTGCAATCTTCTTCGCATCAATACCAGTATTCCAGCGAGCATGGGAAGGGATTGAGCAAGACAAGCAACTTAATATCGACTTTCTCGACGCTCTGACAGTCAGCTTACATACAATGCGGGCTAATTACTTCGCCCCGGCGTTTATGCTGACTCTGATTGAGGGAAGTGAAGTAATTCGGGATATGACAGCGCGTAGTAGTGAACGCACAACTCTAGATTTACTCGACTGTCTGGGTAAATATGCACTCGTAGAACGTGACGGAAAAGAAGTACAAATTCCTGTCAGAGAAGTTGTAGAAGGCGATCGCGTAGTTGTCTATCCTGGGGATCAAATTCCTGTAGACGGTCACATCCTCCGCGGTACTGGGTTAATTGACCAGTGTAAACTCACTGGTGAGTCAGTACCCGTAACTCGCTCTGAAGGCGATGAAGTCTTTGCTTCAACTCTGCTGGTAAATGGCAATTTGTGCATTCTAGTAGAGCGCACAGGTCAAAACACCCGTGCTGGCGTGATTGTATCGCTGATGCAGTCCGCACCAGTCCATGATACCAGAGTGGAGAACTACGCAGCAACGATCGCCAATCAAGCAGTAGTTCCTACCCTATTAGTGGGAACTAGCGTTGGCTTGCTCACAGGAGATTTAGGTCGAGCGATCGCCCTCCTCACCCTTGATGTCGGTACTGGGATTCGGGTATCAGTTCCCACAACAATCCTTTCCGCTCTGACTTATGCAGCTCGGAATGGTGTCTTTATTCGTAGCGGTCGCGCCATTGAAATACTGGCGCGTGTGGACACCGTTGTATTTGATAAAACAGGTACTCTGACTCAAGGACACGCCCAAGTAACTGGTATAAAACTCACGAATCAAGGGATATCAGAACGGGAATTGCTCACACTAGCAGCTACCGCCGAACAGGGATTAACCCATCCGGTAGCCCAGGCGATCGTCCACCACGCCAAAGACGAAGGTATACAGCTTTACGAGTGCCAAGCCTGGGATTATCAGGTGGGCTTGGGTGTAGTTGCCACGGTTAATTCTCAGCAAATACTCGTAGGTAGTCACCGACTGATGGCGCAAGAAAACATTAGTCAAGACTACTTAGATCAGCATTATCCCAACCTCAAATCTGGTAGTAACTCCCTGGTATATGTAGCGGCCAACGGGGAATTGCTGGGAGTTATTTTATATAGCGATCCTCCCCGAACTGAGAGTAAAGAAGTTATTCAAGAACTGCGAGAAGCAGGCATCAACTCCTATATGTTGAGTGGGGATGTCACGCGAGTTGCCAGAGCGATCGCTAAAGACTTGAATATAGACCCCAACAATATATATGCTGAAGCCTTTCCAGAACGGAAAGTTGAAGTAGTGAGAGCGCTCCACGACAGTGGAAAAACAGTAGCCTTCTGTGGCGATGGGATTAACGACTCAGCCGCCCTCGCCTATGCGGATGTCTCAATTTCCTTTGCTGGTGCTACCGATATTGCCAGAGAAACCGCCGATATCGTGCTGATGGAAGACGATTTACGAGGTCTAACCCATGCCATCAAAATTGCCAAACAAGCAATGGATATTATCTGGCAAAATGTTGCGATCGTTGCAGTTCCTAATATCAGTGCCGCAGTTTCAGGGGTACTTTTTGCCCTCGATCCCGTTTTAGCAATCATTATTAACAACGGTTCCGCCATCCTCGCGGAAATTAACGGCTTGCGTCCTTTGTTAGGCCCGGGTGGTGTAACTCCTCTCAGCACTTCTCTAGATGTTACAACCCTCTCAGAAGCTGAACAGCAACTGTATCTGGAGTTAGAAAAAATTTCCTTTCCAGAAAATCAGTTGAATGGAACGCACCCGAAGCTGATTAATTCTTAATAGGACTTACGCAAAACTATACGCGATCACAGGCAATTCATGTAGACGCAAAGCTGCTTCCCGCAAGGGATTGCCCCTACCTGAGAATAAGGGTTTCGGCTAAAATTTTCCGTAACTCCCGCTTAATTACGAATTACTCGGTTATCCCCACCTCTTGATCAGGATCATTCCAAATTCATCTACCTTTACGCGCTCTTAGAATCCTAGCATGACAAGAAAAACAGAATTGCCTGACAGCGCTCACGGCTTAAAACCAGATTGCCTGTCCTTCGGAGAAGTTTTAGCGCAATCTTTTGCTGTAATTGCACCCACCACAATACCAGCATCTAATATTGGCTTAATCGTTGCCCTTTCTGGAAACGGCACTTGGTTAAGTTTTGTTATCGGCTTAATTGGGCTAGTATTTGTCAGCATCAACATTAACCAATTTGCTAGTCGCTCCGCCTCTCCTGGTTCACTCTACTCCTACATCGTCAAAGGACTTGGCCCCACAGCAGGCGTCATTTGCGGTTGGAGTCTAGTGCTAGCTTATTTATTTACAGGGATGTCTACTTTATGCGGGTTTGCCAACTTTAGCAGAACCTTAATTGGTAATTTAGGTATTCATCCAAGTAGTATTACCCTGTTAGCAGTAGGTGCAGGGATAGCTTGGTTTGCAGCTTATAAAGATATCCAACTTAGTGCCGTAGCGATGCTGTGGATGGAGGGAACTTCTCTTGTCTTAATTACTATTTTGTGCGTAATCATTTGGCAACACCACGGTTTTGCACTGGATATACCGCAATTAACCCTACAAGGTGTAGCCCCTGGTAGCGTGGCGACGGGACTTGTCTTAGTAATGTTTGGCTTTTCTGGCTTTGAAAGTGCCACTACCTTGGGCGATGAAGCGAAAAACCCATTGAAAACCATACCCAGAGCCGTTATTGGTAGTACCATCCTGGCTGGTTTATTCTTTATTTTGACAACCTACATTGAGGTGCTGGCTTTTAATGGTACCGGAGTATCTATTGCGAAAACTGAAGAACCTCTAAGTTTTTTATCACAGCAAGCGGGAGTAGGTTTTTTAGGGCTGTTAGTTGCTTTCGGTGCTTTGTTTAGCTTCTTTGCTTGTGTCCTTGGCTGTATCAATCCAGCAGCTAGAGTGTTCTTTATGATGGCACGTCACGGTTTATTTCATTCCAAAATGGGTGCAACACACATATCTAATCAAACACCCCACATTGCGGTAACAATATGTTCGTTCGCTACATTTCTGCTGCCGGCGGGGATGTCTTTCTTTCGCGTCCCACTATTCGATAGTATGGGTTACTTGGGGGCTATCAGTAGCTATGGTTTTTTAACTGTCTATGTCTTAATTTCTGTTGCAGCCCCGATTTATCTGTACAACATGAGAAAGCTCAAGACGCGAGATGTAGTTTTCAGCGCGGTGGGGGTAGGGTTCATGATGATTCCAATTTTAGGTAGTGTGGGAATTCCTGGTAGTACAATGTTCCCGCCTCCTGAAACTCCTTACAATTTCTTTCCCTACCTATTCTTGATATACATAACCATAACTTGCGGATGGTTTTTCAAGCAAACGTTTCATTCTCCGCGAATTCTTGTAGAAATGCGTCAAGGGGTTGATGATATTCACGCCAGATTCAGCGAACCGGAAGAATTATAATCCCCCGATAACATCACAGGATTTTGGATAAATTCAAATCCAAAATCCAATTACACAGGAAAAAACAACTTTTTAGAATTTAACTTTGCCGGATTGGAAAATACAAACGTCCACCGTATACCATACATTTCCTGACTCCAGCATTCAAAAGCCGTAACCCCTTCATCAGCTTGCGCGACAATGGTACTGCTAGGAATCTGCCATAGTTTTTCTAGCTGAGATGCTGTTAAACCATTGTGCTGTGAGTGGTTTATTTGATCAATTGACGACGTTATCTTCTTTGTTCCTTGGGACTCTAAGTGTTGTAACAGTCCCATCACATCAGCCATTTCACTATTTATGGATTCTCCAATCAATCCCCCTACTTTCCCCATAACATGAGAACCTATAGTTCCCCCGACGTGCCCAAGTAAGACTTCACCGATCACACCGCCAACTATCTCGCCAATAGCCTCGCCTCCTACTTTACCCGCTAGTTCTTCTTCGGCTTTTTCTACTTTTGCATCAAGCACTTTTAAGTACTTTTGATTCTGTTGGTATATATTTATTGTTTGTACTACTTGCCGAAAACAACTGGCAATTTGCTCAACAACAGCTTCTTCTGAGATGCCATTCGCTTCGTAGCGAATTGCGATTGAAGAAGCAAGGGGGTTAAGACGCACCCTAACAACGAAATCAAGGGAATTAATTAATTGTTCAATTTGACTGGCGCATTCAGAATCTTGTTTCAACTGGGGAAAGCTAATGCGGATGCGTCCAGGAGTTGCATGAATAATTTGATAATCTATACTCGAAAGGCTCTTGTTCATAGCAGCCTCAATTATTACTAAAAATTTGGACAGATTTTACTTATTGCTTAACAACTAAGTGCTGTTATACACAAGTCTTCATTTCAATATACGCTGCGATTTTGATAAAAACAAGTATCTTTTTTTGTTATTTTCATAAATAAAAGTGATGGTAAAAAATGCTGAGTTGTAAATTGAACGGGAGTAAGAACATTAACATTTTTGCTAGGGAGTTTTTACTCAAAAGCCAAAACTCAGCACAACCAAACTTTTATAGATCGATGGTATCCATCTAGTAAGAGTCGAAACGTTAAGCTAGCAACGCTCCAAAGCAGATTGCAGCCAAAATTAAAAAAGGAGTTCCCGGTACAAGTGGGAGAATAACTCCAACAATACCGATAACTAAGCTGACGGTGCCTACAGTCAATAAAACTGCTTTTTTAATCAAGTTCAATGCGTCGTTCATGGAGTTACTCCCTGATGTTACAATAACCACAGCAAAATAATTTTACAGCTTTTATTGCTGACAATAATTTCCTTATGGACATCATTGTTGAGCAGGCGATCGCTATAGAGAACGCAAACAATAGCCAAAAAGAAACATTCTCAGGTAGGGGCAATTCATGAATTGCCCCTACAGCGTGTAGTTTTGCCCCCATTAAGCGTCAACTTTTACACCCTTCCAGAAGGCGACATAACCCTCAATATTCTTAGCTTTCTCCTTGGTGCTGGGATAGTACCAAGCAGCATCTTTGTTGATTTGTCCATCAACTTCAATACTATAGTAGCTAGCGACACCTTTCCAAGGACAAGTTGTGTGGGTGTTACTGTCTGTGAAGTACTCCTTGTTAATGGTATCAGCAGGGAAATAATGGTTGTTTTCCACCACTACGGTGCGATCGCTTTCAGCTAAAACTGCGCCATTCCAAATTGCTTTCGGCATAAGTGAGTTTGCAAATAAACTATACACTTAACATTTTGACACGATCAGCTGATTTTATGCTCCTGAACGGCTATGGTTTTTCCTTACGGCGACCAAATCGTTTAAACATGAGTTTACTCAGTAAACGCTATTTTAAAAATGTATAGGACTTACGCAAGAGTTACGGAATAACGAACCGCAGAGGCGCAGAGGACACGGAGAAATCAGAGTCTGAGATATATTTGTGCGTAAGTCCTAACGTATAACACTAACTTAAACTAAAAAGCGCCCTCCCAGTTTGGGAGAGCGCTTTATTATTTAGTTAATACTTGAGAATTAAGCGTTGATAGCAGGAGCAGTAAGAGCAACAGGAGCAAAATCACCAGCAGCCAAATCTAAGGGGAAGTTGTGAGCATTGCGCTCGTGCATGACTTCCATACCCAGGTTAGCGCGGTTGATGACAT
>Ga0116226_10001196_pt1 | contig 22530 bp, 18 predicted proteins | sample S1TSphfallax_FD_89692 | JGI IMG/M metagenome (GOLD analysis project Ga0116226, IMG submission 89692) | Host-associated microbial communities from peat moss isolated from Minnesota, USA - S1T2_Fa - Sphagnum fallax MG | ecosystem: Host-associated > Plants > Peat moss > Unclassified | place: USA... | reverse complement strand
GCATCAAGGCCGCGGGCGATGCTGCGGCGGCGATTGCGTACCTGCGCGCCACACCGCTCGATGCGTCATCGCAAAATTTGTTCAGCGCCGTGGAGGGGCGCGGCCCCATCCAGGCGGACCTCGATCTGTTCCTGCCGTTCAAGGAGTTCGACAAGCGCCGGATCCTGGTGCGCACCCATTTGCACGACGTGGCGTTGAATCGGGTCGGCTCGACTATCGTCGCCAGCGACCTCAATGGTGATGCCGACACCGATGGGGCGAATGTGGTGCGTGCCTCGGTGCGGGGCCGGGTGCTGGGCGGGGAGTTCGAGATGCAGGCCCACGCTCCGCGCAATGAGCCCGCGGTGCTGACTCAGTTACAGTTTTCAGGCACGGCCAGCGGCGCGGCGCTGCGGGCTGCGTTGGGTCTGCCGCCGACCATCCTGATCGAGGGCCGCACGGCTTGGGCTGGCGTGCTGCGCCTCGTGCCGGAGCCGGCACGCGAGCGGTCGCTGCGCATCACGAGCACGCTCGCTGGCCTCGAACTCGAGCTGCCGGAGCCGCTCGCCAAGGCCGCCGGCATGTCCATGCCGAGCTCGCTCGACGTGTCATGGCCAGCCACTGGCGGCACCCAGATTCGCATGGCCCTCGGCAACGTCGTGCATGGCCAGATGACGTTGGAGTCGACGGGCGGTCAATCGCAACTCGGCCGGGCGGCAGTGACCTTCGGCGCCGGTGGCGAGCCCGCGGCATTCAGCGACAGTCAAGTGGTCAACAGCGGCGGGGTCATCGATCGATTGGACCTCGCGGGCTGGCTCAAATTGTATACGCCGGGCGCCGGGTCCGAGCCGCTCACCAACTTCTTGCGCACCGCCCGTTTCGACGTGGGTGACGTCGATTACCTCGGGATGTCGTTCCGCGATTTGACCTTGGAATTGGAAGCCTTGGATAAAGGCTGGCGGATCGGTATCGGCGGACCCAATGTGCTCGGCAACATCGTGCTACCCGGCGGCACTGGGGGTGAGCCCTGGCAGCTGGAATTCGAACGTCTGAAGTTCGTGGATGGACCGGGGTTCGACGCGGCGGGAGGCCCCGATGCGGCGCGAAGCCCCGATGCGGCGCGAAGCCCCGATGCGGCGCGAAGCCCCGACGTGGCGCGAAGCCCCGCTACGGCGCGCGCCGAGGCCGACGGACCGATGAACCCGCGAGCCATTCCGGCGATCAATTTTCATGCCGCAAATCTGGTGTGGGACGAGCGCCAGCTGGGCGACGTTCATGCGACCTTGAGAAAAATCGATGACGGCATTGGGTTGTCGGAGTTGCGAGTGAAAGGCGCGAGCTTCAGCGCGACCGCGAAGGGTGAATGGCGCGGCGCGGATGCCGGGGTGGGACGCCTCGTGGGCACGCTCAACAGTACCGATGTGGCCGCGACGCTCAAGGAGTTGGGGTATGCCCCCTTGGTGGATGCGAAGACCGGCAAGCTGGATTTCGATCTGCAATGGCTGGGGGCCCCCACCGCTCAGGCGCTCGGTGTGGCGACCGGACAGCTGCGCTTGGCATTGGATAAGGGGCAGGTAACCGGCTTGAAACCTGGCGCCGGTCGCCTATTGGGTCTCACCAGCCTCGCCGCGCTGCCGCGGCGGCTATCATTGGATTTCAGCGATTTAACCGACGAAGGCTTCGCGTTCGATACCGTTCGGGGCGATTTTGATATGCGCGACGGCAGCGCCTTCACCGACGACGTGCTGCTGAAGGGCCCCGCAGCCGAAATTGGATTGATCGGCCGCGTGGGCTTGAAAGCCAGGGACTACGACCAAACCGCCGTGGTCACCGGGCATGTCAGCAGCACCTTGCCGTTGGCGGCTTTTGCGGGCGGTCCGCTGGTGGGTGGCGTGGTGTGGGTGTTCAGCCAGGTCTTCAAACAACCCCTGGAAGGGCTTGCGCGGGGTTATTATCGGATTACCGGAAGTTGGGCCAATCCAACGGTCGAACGTATCAAGAGCGCGGACGCCACAGCGGCGTCGGAGGTATCGAAACCATGGGAAAAGTAGCAGCGATCCAAATGACCTCGAGTCATGTCGTGAACGACAACCTGGCCAGCGCGGGCACGCTGTTGCGGCAAGCCAAGGATGAGGGGGCCGCCGTCGCCTGTCTGCCCGAGAATTTCTCGTTCTTGGGGTTGCATGATGCGGATAAGCTGCGCGTTGCTGAAGTCGACGGCGATGGACCGATTCAGCAATTCCTGGCTGACACCGCGCGCGAGCTGAAGCTGTGGATCCTGGGCGGCACCACGGTCTTGAAGGGCGACTCGCCCTCTCGCGTCGCCAACGCCTCGCTGCTCTATGACGATGCCGGCAAGCGCGTGGCGCGCTACGACAAGATCCATTTGTTCGACGTGAACATTCCGGGCCGCGAGGAGAAATACCTCGAATCCTCGCACGTGACCCCGGGCCGCAAGGTGGTGGTCGCCGATACGCCGGTGGGCCGGCTCGGCCTGTCGGTGTGCTACGACATGCGCTTTCCCGAGCTGTACCGAGAACTCGTGGACGCGGGCGCCGAATGGCTGGCGATGCCGGCCGCATTCACCGTGCCGACCGGACGGGCCCACTGGGAGACGCTGCTGCGCGCCCGCGCCATCGAGAATCTCTGCTATGTCGTGGCGCCGGCCCAGTGGGGCAAGCACACCAACGGCCGCGAGACCTATGGTGATTCGATCATCATCGATTACTGGGGCCAGGTGCTGGCGCGATTGCCGAAGGACAGCGGTGTCATCGGCACGGATATCGATCTCGCCAAGCAAGCCGAGACGCGCGAGCGCTTCCCGGCCTTGGACAACCGGCGGCTCGGTTCGCGCCAGTCGCCCGCCGTCGAGGTGGCCGCATGAGCGCCGTGCCCACGTATGAGGTCGCCGAGAAGATGATCCTGACGCCGTCCGGCCTCGATGCCGGCCGGCTGTCCACCGTGCTCGGCACGGTCATGAGCCGCGGTGTCGACTACGCGGACCTGTATTTTCAATTATCGCGCGAGGAATCCTGGTCGCTCGAGGATGGGATCGTCAAGGAAGGCTCGCACAGCATCGAGCAGGGCGTGGGCGTGCGCGCGATCAGCGGCGAGAAGACCGGTTTCGCCTATACCGATGAAGTGCTGCTGCCGGCGCTGGTCGAGGCATCGGATGCGGCCCGCGCCATTGCGCGCAGCGGCAACGGTCAATCGGTCAAGGCCTGGCAGCGTCCGCCCACGCATCGTCTGTACATGCCCATCGATCCGCTCGACACGGTCCGGGATGAGGACAAGGTGGCCTGGTTGATGAAGATCGATGCCGACACGCGGCGCATCGATCCGCGCGTGAAACAGGTCATGGCATCGCTCGCCGCGGTGCACGAAGTGGTGTTGATCGCGTCCAGCGACGGCACGCTGACGGCGGATGTGCGGCCGCTCGTGCGAATGAATGTGTCGGTGATCGTCGAGCAGAACGGACGCCGTGAACAAGGCTATAGCGGCGGCGGTGGCCGCTTCGGCTTGGATGAATTGCTGCGCGGCGATGAGCCATTCGAACATGGCCGCGAGGCGGTGCGCCAAGCCCTGGTGAATCTCGAGGCGGTGGCGGCGCCGGCCGGGTCGATGCCCGTCGTGCTGGGCTCAGGTTGGCCTGGAATCCTGTTGCATGAGGCCATCGGCCATGGTCTGGAGGGCGATTTCAATCGCAAGGGCACGTCGGCGTTCTCGAATCGCATCGGCCAGAAGGTGGCCGCCGAGGGCATCACGGTGGTCGACGACGGCACGCTCGATCGGCGGCGCGGCTCGCTGAACGTCGATGACGAGGGCACACCCACGCAGTGCACCGTCTTGATCGAGAACGGGATTCTGCGCGGCTACATCCAGGACAAGATGAACGCGCGATTGATGGGCATGCCGGCGACCGGCAATGGTCGGCGCGAGTCGTTCGCGCACATGACGCTGCCGCGCATGACCAACACCTACATGCGCGCGGGCACGCGTGCGCCGGAGGAGATCATCGCATCGGTCGAGAAGGGGCTGTACGCGGTGAATTTCGGCGGCGGCCAGGTCGACATCACGTCGGGCAAGTTCGTCTTCTCCGCCAGCGAGGCCTATCTCATCGAAAATGGCAAGATCACCACGCCGGTGAAGGGCGCGACGCTGATCGGCAATGGTCCCGACGTGCTCACACGGGTCAGCATGGTGGGGAACGACATGAAGCTCGATGGCGGGGTCGGCACCTGCGGCAAGGAGGGACAATCGGTGCCCGTCGGCGTGGGTCAGCCGACTCTGCGCATCGATGCACTGACGGTGGGTGGTACCGGCTGAAGGGGCTCGAGGCGGGGCGCTTGGGTTCGAACGGGGTTCCCCGGGTGTCAGGCCGGGCGCCAGTACGTGACGATGGCGCCCCCCGCGACCACCAGCGTGCCGCCGATCATGATCGGAAGGGTCGGGATGCTACGGAACGCGATGTAGTTGATGAGCTGCCACACGACGAACAGCACGGCGATATAGAGTCCGACCACGCGCCCAAAATCGAGTCGCGTCAGATTCAGGAACGCGCCGTAACCGAACAGCAGCGCCGCGCCGGCCCCGAATAACGCTATTCGCATAGAACCGCTGTGGTTGTAGATGGCCGTGCGGACGACGGCATCTCCGCTCGCCTCGAGCGCGGTGGCGATCAACAGCACGATGATCGGAGGAATCCCTTGGAGTAGTTTCATGAGTTTAGCCTACCAAAGGCCGGGAGGGCGCTGGGCGCATTTTATGGATATGGCATGATCGCGGCTATGGCGGAACTTGCGGCTGAGTTGGAGCGGGCGCTCGCGTTACTCCAAAGCGGGCATCTGGCAGCGGCTGCCGCTCTCTACGAAAACATACTCGAACGCGAACCTGATCATGGTGGAGCGCTGCATCTGCTCGGCGTCGTCGCTTTGCAACGCGGAGATCCGCATCGCGCGGTGCAGTTGATCAGTCGGGCGATCGAGCGCGAACCGGCCGACGCGCTGATGCAATTCAACCTGGCTTGTGCGTTTCAGACATCGGGCGCCCGGGATGCGGCTCTCGCTCATTACGACCGGGCGATTGCTCTGAAGGTGGATTTCGCAGCGGCCTACGTGAATCGCGGCGTGCTGCTCACGGAGATGGGTTCATGGGATGAGGCGGTGAGCTGTTACACGCAGGCCATCGCGCTCGACCCCGGTCTCGCCGAGGCGCACTGCAACCTCGGTCATGCGCTGCGCCAGCTCGGGCGATTGGAATTGGCGCTCGAGAGTTATGACGCGGCCATCGCGCAGAACAGCGCCTTTGCCGAGGCATTCTCGGGCCGCGGCGACGTTGAGCGCGCACTCAACCAACCTGCCGCGTCGCTGGCGAGTTGCCAACGCGCCATCGAGCTGAAGCCTGATTTCGCCGCGGCTCATTCGAATCGCGGCAATGCGCTGCGGGATCTGGGGCAATTGGATGCGGCGCTGGCAAGCTACGAGATGGCGATCTCGCTCGACCCGACACTGGCCCCGGCCTACGTGAATCGAGGCGCGGTACTCGCGAGCTTGGGCCACTACGAGCGTGCCATCGCGAGCTACGAACAGGCGGCCGCGATCCAGCCGGAATTCGGTGTGAGCCGTGGCCTGCGGCTCCAGGCGAAGCTGCGAATCTGCGATTGGCGTGACATCGATGCCGAGATTGCCGCGCTCGTCCGGTGCATCGAACGCCGCGAGTGCGTGACGCCGCCGTTCCCGGTGCTGGCGCTGTCGGGGTCGGCGGCTGTGCAGAAGGCGGCCGCGCAGCTCTGGGTCCAGGCCGACAGCGCGGGCGCAGCGGTAGCCGGGTCCGCCGCCGCGGCTCCGGCGCTGCCGGTGTCGCGGAGGCGTTTTGCCGGTGAGCCGATCAGGGTGGGGTATTTTTCCGCCGACTATCACAATCATGCCACCATGCAACTGATCGCCGGGCTGCTCGAACTGCACGATCGGTCCCGGTTTCACGTGACTGCGTTCTCCTTCGGGCCGCCAGCGGGCGATGTGATGCGGCAACGAGTGCTCGCCGCCTGTGCGGACTTCATCGATGTCCGTCACCAACCCGATCGCGCGGTGGCGCAACTTGCCCGCGGCCTCAAGATCGATATCGCGATGGATCTCAAGGGGTTCACGGAGGATGCGCGACCCCGCATTTTCAGTCATCGCGCGGCGCCGCTGCAGATCAGTTACCTGGGCTACCCGGGCACGATGGGAGCACCGTACATGGATTATCTCGTGGCGGATGAAACGCTGATACCGGAGGGTAGCGAGGTCCACTACAGCGAAAAGATCATCTACATGCCCGATAGCTACCAGGTCAACGATCTCAAACGGGTCGTTGCGGAACGGGTGACCTCACGCCTTGAACTCGGGCTACCGGAATCGGGCTGTGTGTTTTGCTGCTTCAATAATCTTTACAAGATCACGCCCGAGGTCTTCACGGTCTGGATGCGCCTACTCGAGCGAGTGCCCGGCAGCGTTCTCTGGCTGATCCACGATAATCGGTACGCGACGGAACAGCTGCGGCGAGCCGCCGGCGAGCGGGGCGTGGACCCGCGGCGGCTGGTCTTTGCGCCGCGCATCACGACCCCGGAGCATCTGGCCAGGCACCTCGCGGCGGACGTGTTCTTGGATACCTCGCCTTACAATGCGCACACCACGGCGAGCGACGCCCTATGGATGGGTGTGCCCGTGATTACCCTGGCGGGGGAGACCTTTGCAGGTCGGGTGGCCGCGAGTCTGTTGAAGGCCTTGAGGGTGCCGGAACTGATCGCCACCACCCTGTCACAGTACGAGGAGATGGCCGTGACCTTGGCCACGGAGCCGCAGTGCCTCGCCGCGGTCAAGCGGCGGCTGGCAGAGCAGCGAGCCCGCGCGCCGCTGTTCGATACGGCGCTATTCACCCGTCGGCTCGAAGCGGCGTATACACTGATAGCCACCCGGCATGAGTCCGGGCTGCCGCCGGAGCATGTCCGAGTCCCAACGTGAGCACCATCCTGAACGTGAACACATCGATTACCCACTCTGCCGCCAGCGGAGGCATGCCGCCCGGCATCCCGTTCATCATCGGCAACGAATTCGCGGAACGCTTCTCCTTCTATGGCATCAATTCGATTCTCGCGATCTATCTCGTGCAATCGATGCACTATGGTGATGCGCTCGCCACCACCTGGGGGTCGCTGTTCAAGTCTGGCGCGTATTTCTTTCCGCTGCTCGGGGCCGTGGTCTCGGACGTGCTGTTGGGCAAGTTCCGCACGGTGCTCATCTTCTCGGTGGCCTATTGCGCGGGTTGCGAGACGCTGGCGCTGGCGCGCGAGCCATCGATGATTGCGGCGGGCTTGTTCTTGGTGGCGCTCGGCACCGGCGGGATCAAGCCCTGTGTGTCGACCAATGTGGGCGATCAGTTCACGTCGGCCAACCAGCATTTGATCGAGCGCGCGTTCAGCTGGTTCTATCTCGCGATCAACAGTGGCTCGACCATCTCGGTCCTTTTGTGTCCGGTGCTGCTCCCGCGCTTCGGTCCGACCGCGGCCTTCGGCGCACCGGCCATCATGATGTTCGTGGCCACCGTGGTGTTCTGGGCCGGCCGCAAGCGCTTCGCGGTGGTGCCTCCCGCGGGCAAGATCTGGCTCCGCGAGGTCCTTTCCAGGCAGGGGCTGTCGACGATCGTACGATTGTCGGTGATCTACCTGTTCATCGCGTTTTTCTGGGCGCTGTGGGATCAGAGCAACGGCACCACCTGGTCGCTCCAGGCCCGGTCCAATTTGATGGACAAGAACCTGGGTTTCGGCATCACGTTGCTGCCCGCTCAGATCCAGGTCGTCAATGCGCTCATGATCTTGAGCTTGGTGCCGGTGTTCACCTATGGCATCTATCCGCTGGCGGGCCGATTCTTCACGGTGACGCCGCTGCGCAAGATTGGCGCGGGTTTGTTCGTCACGGCGAGTTCGTTTCTGGTCATCGCGTGGATCGAATCGCGGATCCAAGCCGGGTTCGTCGTCAGCGTGTGGTGGCAAATCCTCGCCTATGTGATTCTCACCGCGGGCGAAGTGCTGGTCTCGATCACGGGACTCGAATACTCGTACAAACAGGCTCCGCTGTCGATGAAGAGCTTCATCATGGCGCTATTCCTGCTGTCGATCAGCGCCGGTAATCTGTTCACCGCGGCCGTCAATCATTTCATGGTACGGCCGCTCAGCGCATCGGCCATGGAGTTGGGCGCGGCGACGTGGATCAGCGTGAACGGTGTCGCGGCACCGCTCGTGCCGGGGCAGAAGATCGACCTGGGCGGCGCCAATGGCGTGCAGGTCATCCAGCCCGACGGCAGCAGCGCGGCCTTGGAGGGCACTTATCTGGTTCGCAACATCGACCACAACCGGCTCGAACTCATGGACGCGGTGACGCGCAAACCCTTGGTCACCCGCGGCAGCTTCGATGCCGCCAAGGCCACGGTGTCGACCTATGCGCTGGTGGGTCCCGCGTACTTCATGTTCTTTTGCGAGATCATGGCAGGGGTGGCGGTGATTTTCATCGTCGTGGCGATGCTGATTCCCGAAGCCACCTTCGTGCGCAGGGGTGCGCCCGGTGAGGACGAGGCGGATTCCGTGCCGGCCTGAGCGGCGGAATCAGAACGGGTTGGTGACCCGCAACTGATTATCAAGGACCTGCCCGTGCTGTAGGTCCTCCGAGTAGATTATCTTTGCGCCCGCAATCAACGCAGCGGCGATCAGCATTGAGTCATAGAGGGAAAATCTGTAGCGTTCGAATACGGCCAAGCCCCGATCGTGTGTTTCGACCGTGATCGGTTCAACTGCACAGACCGCCCGGATCGTATCGAGGATCTCGCGTATATCATTCAAGGGCATCTTCAGCCTTCGCAGCGCGACCACCGCAAACTCATTCAGTACTTGAACGCTGACGACTCCCCGGCCCGCTAGAAGGGTCTCGACCCTGTCTGCCTTGGTGGTGTCGCCCGACAGCAGATACAGCAGTACGCTGGTATCAAAAAATGGCTCAGCCTCGCTCATTCGCTTCGAGACGATCGAACTTGAACGTGGCGGGCAACGTTCCGCGGAACTTACGCAGCCGCGCCAATAGCTCGCGTGTGCCGGGCACTTTGGCCACGGCGAACGTGTGTTTGGCGACAATCTGAATTTCGATCTGATCGCCCGCTTTGAGTCTGAGGGCCTCGACCACTGTCGCGGGTAGCCTAACCGCCAGGCTGTTGCCCCATTTCGAGACTTGCATCGTTGGCTCCGTAGATATACATCCGAATCAAAGTATATCATCGTCGATGTTTTCGGGCCAGATCGCGCTGACTAGTACCCGGGTCGACGCTCGTCCAACCGATCCGTCCGTATCGTCATCGGGGAGAAGCCTGCAAACCCTGCGAATCTATCCGTTCGCATCGCATTGCGCGCTGTCGGTCGGCGCGGCTTTCGCGGCAGAATCGGTCGCACGGTTCCTCAAGGATGAGGCCCTCACGTGAGGGTAGCGAAGGGACGTTACCGTCGGGTGGCGGCGATTTCGAACTCGCCGCCACCCGCCTTTCTCGTCCGGGGCGGATGCACAGGCCATAGCCTTGCGGTAGCATTCGCGGCGAATTGACATCGGCTCCCCTACTGTTGGTCGCTTTCGCCATGCTGGCGCTGACCGGGCTCACGAGTCTGGCGGCACGCCGTTTGCGCGTGCCGCAATCGATCCTGCTGGTGCTGGTCGGCGCGGTACTCGCGTTCGTGCCGCACGTTCCAGCGGTCGAGCTCGACCCGCATCTGCTGTTGGTCCTATTGTTGCCGCCACTCCTCTACTACTCGGGCGTGGGGATGAGTTGGCGCGGTTTCAAACGCAATTTGATTCCCATCATGCTGATGGCGGTCGGCTGCGTGCTTTGCACGGCGACCGCAGTCGCGGCGGCGACCCATTGGTTGCTGCATCTGCCCTGGAATGTCGGCTTCGTACTGGGTGCCGTCGTGTCGCCGCCGGATGCGGTCGCGCCCATGGCCATTGCGCGGCGGCTCTCGGTACCTAGGCGCCTACTCACCATCCTCGAAGGCGAGGGTTTGGTGAACGACGCCACCGCCTTGATCCTGTTCAGCTTTGCGGTGGAAGCGGTGACCACCGGCCGATTCTCGTTGGGGCACGCGGCAGTCGATTTCTGTGTGATCGTCGTCGGCGAGATCGGGTGGGGGCTCGCGATCGGCTCGGCGGCGTTACACCTGCGCGCGCTGGCGCGCGACACCGAAGTCGAGATGATCCTGGCTTTGCTGACACCGTTTGCGGCGTTCTGGCCGCCCCACTTCGTCGGTGGGTCTGGAGTCCTGGCGGCCGTGACCGCGGGGCTGTACACGAGCTGGAATGGTCCCCGCCTGATTTCGTCCGCGACGCGCCTACAGGGTTTCTTCGTCTGGGGCCTGGTCGTCTACATCGTCGAAGGTGTCGTCTTTTTCCTCACGGGACTCCAGGCGCGAGTGGTGATGATGGGGCCGGTGGCCGGCGAGTGGCCGCGCAGCGTGCGTGCAGCGGTCCTCACCGTGGTGATCGTCGTGTTGATTCGATTCGTTTGGGTGTTCGCCGTGGCGGCGGTGGGGCCGCGATCGAAACGACCACGATGGCAGGAAACCTTTCTGATCGGCTTCACCGGCATCCGCGGCGTGGTGTGCTTGGTGGCGGCGCTATCGATTCCCCATTTGATCGACGAGCAGCGCTTTCCGGAGCGCGACTTGATCCTGTTCGTCACGTTTTGCGTCATTCTCACGTCGCTTCTCGGTCAGGGTGCGGCGCTTCCGAAGGTGATCCGCTTCTTGCGAATCGATCGGCTGGGCGCACGCGAGGCGGAGGCGGCCAAGCGCGAGGAGGTGGCGGCGCGGATCGTCGCCATCGAGGCCGCGATGAAGCGACTCGATGAGCTCGAGGGCGCGGGGCAGCTCCGCGGGTTCGCGGCCGAGTTGCGGCGCTTGCACGAGGACCGGCGGCTATACTTCGCGCAGGCCGCCCACGCGGTGACCGGCGGAGCCGAGTCAGATACCTCGCCGACGGCGCCGTTCCAACCGGATTCCATCAACGTGCGTCTGCGGCTCATCGAGGCGGAACGCGCGAGCATCGCCGCGCAGTTCGCCGCTGGCCGGTTGAGCGACGAGGCACGGCGGCGCATCGAGCGTGAACTCGACCTCGAGGATGCGCGAGTGCGTCATACCGCCGACAGCGCCACGGGACAGTCATTCGGTGAGATCTGAGGCGCGCGAATGATGCCGGGCGAAATGCGGCGGCCATAAGTCAAATATGGGTTAGGCGCGGTTGCGCCGGCGATAAGCTCGCGGCCTGGAGGTATCTTGATGCGCCTGTCTCAACCGCTTTATGAAAGTGTACCGATCGTCTATGCCATGATTGGTGCGGCGGGCATCTTCATCGGTTATCTCGACCCGGACGCGCCGCGTTCATCGATCGCTCTTGGGATCGGGTTGGTGTGCGAGATCGCGGCATTGACGATCTACTTGCGCAGACGCGATTATCGGGATCTCAGCCGCGAATATTCGGGAGAGACGATCGAGCTGCCATCGCGGCTGCCGCGCTAAGGCTTCTCGACTCCGGTCACACCGGTACCTCCCAGCGCAAGACATAATGCGGGTATGGAGCCGATAGCCCCGCCACCCGCCGCACAGACCGCCCTCAAGCCCGTCGTCATCTTCGCGGTGCTCGCCTTCGTGCTGGCGCTGAGGTTGCTGCATTTTTCCAGTGCGCCGCAAAGTCCCTTGAGCTATCAGCCGGGTCCCGATGAGAGTTACTACCTTCGCTTCGGACAAGCCGTGGCTTCCGGGACGGGGGCGGAGGCGCCCGAGTTCACCTTCATGGATCCCGGCTATGGGTATCTCATCGGCGCGATCTTCAAGATCACCGGTGTCAATGTGTTCGTCATCTACCTGCTGCAGGCATTGCTGGACACGGTGACGGCCTATGGCCTTCTCACGATTGGCCGGCTGCTGGGACGGCCCCGAGCCGGACTTTACGGTGCCTTGTTGTACGCGGTCACCGCCACCGCCATCATGTTCTGTGCCACGTTGCTGAAGGAAACCAGCGTGGCCGCCTATCTGACGTGGTGGGTCGTTGCCGCGCTTGGCGTCATGCGATCCGAACGCCAGCGCTCATGGCTCGCCTTCGGCGTGCTCTGCGGCATCGGCATCGCCCTGCGGTCGACGCTTTCGCTCCTGGCGCTGTTCGGGTTGTTGCTGCCCGCCCTCGCCGGCCGCTCATGGGCTGCCTCGGCAACACAGGGCGGGATGCTGGTCGTGGGACTTGCCCTCGCACTGGTGCCCTGGTCGGTGCGCAACCATCAGGCCTGTGGGGGTGTGTCGCCGCTGCCGCACAACGGCGGGATCGTGTTGCATCAGGCCTACAACATCGACAATCCGCTGTCGGCAATTTGGATTCCAACCTTCGTCAACTACTCCGAGCCAGGTGAGATCTGGCGCGGCTATGCCGCCGAAGCGGCCGCGCGTGCGGGACATGCGCTGTCGCCTCCCGAGGTGGATCGGTATTGGCGTGACGCAGCGCTCGACTTCATGCGCGAACATCCCGCGGCCGTGCTGCACGATATTGTGCGCAAGGGCTTCATGTTCATCGCCGATACCGAGGTGCCCAGCAATCGTTCCTCGATCGAGGAACGGATGTTCTCGCCGCTGCTCCGCGTGCTGCCGCCGCCGGCGCTCTGGTTGGTATCGATGGGCCTTGCGGGCTTGATTGGGTTGGCGCTCCAGGATCGTCGTTGGGTCGTCCTCGCCGTGCCCATTGCCGTGTCATGGACCACCATGGCGCTGTTCTTGGCGGAGGACCGTTTCAGATTTCACGCGATGCCCACGCTCGCCCTGTGCAGCGGGATTTTCATCGAGGAAGTGGTGCGCAGGAGCCGGGTGCGTGGACCGGCGCTCGGCGGCCTTGCTCTTCTGATTGGCGCAACCTCGGTCTATCTCGGCAGTCGCTTTCCGGCTCCCCCCGTTCGCTGGGACCACATCGTCTGGGGTTATATCAAGATGGGCAGACTGGCTGACGCGCGCACTCTTGCGGCACGCGTCTCGAGCGAACAGCCGGACAACGGTCCGATCATGGAGGCGCGCGGGTATGTCGCGGCCATGACCCAGGACTACGGGGAGGCGGTCGCCAGCTATTCCCGCGCGATCGAACTCAGGCCGCGCTCGTACCTCGCTCACTACAATCTTGCCAAGGCCCTGCTGAAGACCGGCGACAAATCCAGAGCCGCCGAGGAAGCCCGGGCCGCGAGGCGTCTCAACCCATCGCCTGACAGCAATGCGCTGTTGACGGAGATCGAAGCCGCACCTTAGGGGGGAGCACGCGCCTCAAGTCGCTGGCGCCACCAACAGTTGAACCCAGTACAACCCGCGGCGCGCCGACTGACCCGCCGAATAAGCGATTCCCATGTCGGTGAATCGTGGGTCCATCATGTTCTCGCAATGGCCGGGGCTGCTGAGCCACCCTTTGATAACTTCGTCGGCGGTCTCTGGGCCATACGCAATGTTTTCTCCCACCAGCTTCTCGGCATAGCCAACGGCCCGTACCCGGGCAGCGGGAGAACGTCCCGAAAGATCTTGATGTTCGAAGTAACCATGCTGCGCCATGTCGGCGGCGTGACCGAGTGCGACAGCATTCAACGTCGCAGACAGCGTCATCGGCGACGCGGGACCGAAGGACCGAGTCCCGCAGCGGGTACCGCGGGCGCGAATGTCGTTGACCAATGCAAGCGCCCGCAGGGCGAGAGAGGCATCCAACGATGATGGTACGGAACGCGCAGCCAGGATCACCCAGTTATCCATCCCCCGGTGATGAACTCCGACGTCAAGCCAATCGCGGTCGGCGATTGTCCGGCAGCTCATGTCGCGCAGTTGTTTCACCAGACTCGAATCAGTGCCGCGCACGTGCACACCGGACAGGTTCCCCGTCGCATAGCCGGCGGCATGGGCGGCAGCCGCCAGTTTTGTGCCGTCCGCCCACAGCGCCGCGGCGCTATCCAGAGCGGGGTCGTGGCGTAGCGGCCGGGCGGCAGGAACCAGCCCGCCGCAGCCGCCCTCGCGGAGCAACTGAATTGCATCGATGGCGGCCGCGTTGTCGGCGGATGCCGTCAGCGGCATCAATAAAATGAGACATAGACCAAAAACAGTCCAAGTCCAGGGCGGTTGATATCGGTGTCGCATCCTCGACAGAAACGTACCACTGGAGGTTCGGCTGACAGGCGCGCGCCCATTTGAGTCAGGTCAGTGAGGCGTTGAACAACACCAATAGTCGGCTCCAGGCCTTTTCGGCTTGAACGGCGTCGTAAACCTGCGAATCCGGTGGGCACCAACCATGTTGAGTGCCGGCGTACACCTCGATTTCCGCGGGCAAATGGGCTTTGTCAAAGGCCTCGCGCAGCACGTCCTTCGCTCGAGGTTCGCGTTTGTCGTCGCTCTGCGCGATCGCGATCAAGAACTTCGATTTGAGCTCGGGAATGAGCAGGTGGGGACTATCGGGTTTGTCTGTGACGAGACCTCCGCCATGGAAGGTGGCGCCGGCACCGATGCGGTCGGTGAAACCCGCAGCGGTGCGCAGAACGAAAGGTCCGCCCATGCAGTAGCCCGTGGTGCCGATCTTGCGCGTCTTGTCGACCGCGGGTTGGCCATCCAAAAACGCGAGGAATGCCTTTGCATCGACGGCGGCGGTGGTCGGATTGAGCGAACCGGCCAGGGCCATCAGTGCGTCCCGCGTCGTGGGATCGTTGAAGTCGGGATGCTCCGGCGCGGTGGGCGCCTTCCTGACCCGGTAGAAGGGATTGATCACGAGCACGGAGTAGCCGGATTCTGCGAGCCGGGTGGCCATGGCCTTGAAGGCCGGTCGCAAACCGAAAATATCCGGCCAAATCAGCACTCCCGGGTGGCTGCCCTTCACCGGGTGCACGAAGTAAGCATCGGCCGTGCCGTCGGGCGTCTTGATGTCCACGTCGGTGCCGATGGTCTCGGCGGCGTTGGCGAGTTTGGGTAGTGCAGCGAGCAATCCGGCGCCCATGGCCATGGCCGCGAACTGGCGGCGTGTCACGTCCTCTTTACGGCGTCCGAATTCCTCGAGATCGTTGAGCTCACACATACGCACTCCGCTAAAAAACCATCCAATGTCCGATGGTGCACCGGCGGGCCCAGGATCGGCAATGGCTGGCGGTCATTTTGTCCATCGAGGGCTGTGTCCCGTGTGGCCTCAGGTTGCACGTCCCTCGAGACCGTTTCTCGCCAGGTCGGTCGAGTCCGGCACACGCATCTCGAAGATGGTATCGACGACCGTGTAGTCGAAATACCCGAGGCGGGCAATCGGGCGAATTGACGCAATATCCAGCTTGCCATTCTCCAGGATGACCTGATCGTCGATATGAATCATTTCCACCGCCGCATAGACGATGTCGACGAGGCTCAACGGTGAACGCCCAGGCAGCCGGTGCGTGCTGATGTAACGGCATTCGAACTTGACCGGGCTCTCCTTGACCATCGGAGTGAGTGATAGGGTCGCCCGTTCACGCGTGACGGCAATGCGCTCGAACTCGCTTTCTCCAGGCGGAAGGGCCATCGCGCTGAGGTTCACCGCCTCACGTAACGCGAAAGTCGCCATATTCCACACGAACCAGCCGGTTGATTCGGCATTGATGACCGTGTCTTTGCGGCGGCCATCCGGATACAGGCTGGCCGCGAACATGACCATCGGCGGGTCGAAATTGATGTTCTGCCACTGGCTATAGGGTGCGATGTTGTCGATGCCGGCCGTGCTCATGCTCGACAGCCAGCCGATCGGCCGCGGCACCGTCGAGCTCTTGAAAGGCGAGTAGGGCAGCGGACAGGCTTCCTGGCCCGGGCGGTATTTCATGGTGATCTGACCTCCGAAGCTTCAAGGGGGGTCTTGGTTTCCAGCATCAAGTCGAGTATCCGCCCGGCGTCGATCGTGCCGATCAGGGTCGCCTCGGCGTCGCGCACGCTGATTTCGCCGCTGAACCCGCGGGCGGCTCGCGCCGCGTCGGCGAGCGATAGTGTTGCCGATAGTGTAAGGCCAGAGGAGTGATTCACGCCGGCCCTCGCGGCGACCGCACCCAATGTCAGCACGCGCCCGCGATCGGCGTGTTCGGTGAAGTTGGCCACGTACTCATTGGCGGGTCGCAGTATCAGGTCCGCGGGTGTGCCGATCTGCACGACCGCTCCGTCCCGTAGGATGGCGATGCGATCCGCGATCCTCGCGGCCTCGTCGAAGTCATGGGTAATGAAAATGATCGTGCGCTGTGCGATGCGTTTGAGACGGATGACCTCGTCCTGCAGCTCACGTCTTATCAAAGGATCGAGCGCCGAGAAAGGCTCGTCGAGCAGCCACAGGTCGGGATCGTTGGCGAGGCTACGGGCGATACCGACCCGTTGCTGCTGGCCGCCGGAAAGCTCCGCCGGACGTGCATGTAAACGGGGTACGAGGCCCACGAGCTCGGCAAGTGTCTTGGCTCGCGCCAAGCGCTCGAGGCTCGGGATGCCTTGAACCTCGAGTGGGAACGCGATGTTCTCCAGAACCGATCGATGCGGAAGCAAGGCGTAATGCTGGAAAACCATGCCGATCTGCTTGCGCCTGATCTCGATCAGGCGCGATGGTGAGGCTTGGGTCAGGTCTTCTTCGTCCAAGACGACCTGGCCCAGGGTCGGCTCAATCAGGCCGCACAGGCACCGTAGCAGCGTGGATTTCCCCGAACCGGACAGGCCCATGATGACGAAGGTTTCGCCTGTTTGAATCGACAATTCGGCATTGGCCACCGCCGCGGTCAGTTGATGGCGGGCAAGCTGGGCGGCCGTCGGCGCTTCTGAAAAACCGCGTACCAGCCGCTCCGCCGCCCCAAAAAATTTCCACACGGCGCGAGCCCCGATTTTCTCGCGCGGTCGTGTCGGTGTTGCCGGTTCCGTCGACGTCATGGCCGCCCCTCAATTCTGTGTAAAACGGCCGGTGAGCAAGCGGTCCGCAATCGTACCGAGCGCGGCGATCGCGAGTCCCGCCACCGCGGCCGCGCCGGGGTCCGCCTCCGACACCGCGGTCAACGTCATTTGCCCGAGATCGGTGGTGCCGATGAGGGCGGTAATCACGACCATGGATAACGCCATGAGCACGGTTTGGCTCAGCCCTAAAATCATGCGCTGCCGTGAGACGGGCAGCGCGATTTTTACGATGAGCTGCCATGGGGTACAGCCCATCTGCAGCCCTGCCTCAACCAGTTCGGACGGGAGTGTTCTAATCGCGGCTTCGGTGTAGCGCACAGCTGGACAAATGGCAAAGAGTGCAACGGCGATGATCGAGGGGAGGTCACCCGAGCCCAGCAGCATGACGACAGGAATCAGATAGATGAAGGGAGGCAACGTTTGCAGCGTGTCGACGACGGCCAAAGCGATGGCACCGAAGCGAGGTGCTCGTGCCGCGACGATACCCACCGGGATTCCGACCAGGAGCGCGAGAACGCTGCCCGCCGTGGTCAGGTAAATCGTTTGTTGCGCCTCGGGCCAAATTCCGGCGCAGGCCATCAAGATGATCGGTGCCCCGAGGAAGATCGCCTGCCGATATCCACCCAGACGCCATCCGCCGTACGCCACCACGATGAGCGCCACGCTCCAAGGCACGCTCATCAGCGCGGCCTTGAGCGGGAACAGCAAACAGGTCGCCAGTAGCCATTGAAGCCAGGCGATCGGTGCATAGAGGTTCGTCACGAGCCAGTCCACGGCGTTATCCACGGGCGTCGTTCTGTGCACCGTTAGCATGGCCGGAAAGTGTGCAAGGCCGGGACACCAAGGTTCGAGCAGCGTCAGCACCACGGGAACGGCCATAATGGACGGCCAGAACAGCGAGGCCGGCAGGAAGCGCAAACGGCCTCTGCCTTCCGTCCAACCCTGAAGCAGCTTGTCGAGGCTGATGGCCAACGCCGTAATGGCCAAACCCGCCACCAGTCCGCGTCCAATGGCGAGTTGCTGGAGAGCGACCAGCACATCGTTGCCGAGTCCCGACGCACCGACCAGTGAGGCCAGGATGGCGCTCGAGAAGGACAGCAGGATGACCTGGTTCAGTCCCAGTCGCAGCAGTGGTGCCGCGGTGGGTACCAACACTTTCCACAGACGCTGGCTCGGGGTGCAGCCGGTGATGGCGGCGAGCTCGCCGAAGCGTGCTGCGCTTTCATCGAGCGACACGACCGCCGTCCGCACCATCGGCGGCATCGCGAAGATGACCACGGCGCACACCGCCGGTGCGGTTCCGAGGCCCAGGAAGAGGACCAGCGGAACCAGATACGCGAACAGTGGTACGGTCTGAGCTTGGTCCAACAGTGTCAGTGCGGCGGGCCGCAGCGCCGGATGACGATGCAGGAATACTCCCGCCGTGAAGCCGAGGAAGACGCTGATGGGCACGGCCAGCGCCATTTGCGCCAAGGTCTCGACGGAGTCCGGCCACAGGATGAAGATCTGCAGATAGAAAAAGGTCGCCAGCGCCCAGAGCGCCGATGCCCGTCCGCCGAACCGCCAAGAACCCACGCCAACAGCGACGCCAAGCCCGAGCCACGAGAGCGGTGGCAGGCGTTGATGGAGCGCATCTCCAGAGCCCGACATCAGTCCGGTCGCGAAGACGGCATCAAACACATGGATTGGCGCGTCGAGCAGCGGCGCCAACGAGCGCAGCAGATGCTGCAATGTGAGACCATTCGCAAGGTTGAGCGTAAGCGTCGCATGGATCGCGGCAGTGATCCAGGCGGCGAATGGTGCCTGGTGTTCGGGTCCCACATCGAGAGCGGGAACGTGGCGCGCAACCGCCCACGAGAGTGCCGCCAGGCAGGCGAGGCGAAAAACGCGCAATCTTAAGGCGTCGCCGGCGCAGGCGCCGCGCGCACTAGGGAGCGAGCCACTGTGACCACTGGTCCTTGTGCTGCGCGAGCCACTCGTCGGCGATCGTATCGACACTTTGACCATCGACGTCCGCTTTGCCCACCATCGCATCGTACTCGGCATTGGTCAGCGTGAATTGCCGGAGCAGCTTCGTGGCGTGCGGAAACGTCGAAGCAAAATCCATATTCGCGAGCTTCATGATCGGACCCGCCGGTTTTTCGCAGTCGTACTTACCGCTCGCATAACAAGCGTCCGTGTATTTGGGGAGTTGAACGTACTCGCCATGGAAGCGCGCCGGCGCCCAGTGCGGCTCGTAGAGCCATGCGAGAATCGGTTGATGGCGCAGGTACGCCGCCTTGACCTGGGCCAGCAGCGCCGCTTCGGACCCTGTGCGGACGATTTGGAAGTTGAGGCCCAACGACTTGATGCGTTCGTCGTCATGACCGGCCCAAGACGCCGGGTATAGCAGTAGCTGTCCTTTGCCCCCGGTTTGCAGAGTCGCGAAGAGTTTTGCACAGTTGTTGAGAGCGTGCCAATCCGGCAGGCCGGGGCATTGCGCCTTCACGTAATCCGGATACCACCATCGATCCATGCCGGTGAGGCCGGTAGGCCCAAGATTCATGACTTTGCCAGTCGCGAGCGCGGCGGCGATCGCGGTGGATTGCGCCGAACTCCACACCTCGGGTGCGGCCATGAGATCGCCGTCTTCGAGCGCTGGAAATATGGCGCCCCCATCGAGCGGCACGAGCGCGACGTTGTCGCCGATTTTGCGCAGCAGTTTCGCGATGATGGTGCTGGTGATGCGGCTACCGGTCCAATCCGCGACGTTGAGCGTAATGGGTTTGGTCGAATCACTCGGCGTGGGTGAGGTGACGGGGGACGCGGCATCGACCGCGCCGCCGACTGCAATGGAGAGTCCTAGAATCGCGGCGCTCAAAACTCGCCTACGGGAGAAAGATGCGGACATGATGCTCGTGGGCGCTGCTCGAAGGGCGTATAGCCACCGAAATTAACCCAACGTGGCGGAGGCTGTCAAAACACCGATCGCTCACGCACGTGCGCGACGGTCAGTAGCGCCAGCTCGAGAGGTCCGCACCCGGCGGCGCGGTCTTGGCGATTTGCGCGAGTATCTTCGGCAGATACTGAAAGTTGTAATGCAGCCGGGAATACGCATTCGGGAGCGTCGGATCGCCGTTCCAGCAGTGCTCGGCGCGGTCTCCATAGGCGACCTCGCCACCGTAGGCGGGCTGTAGCGCTTCGAGTCGCTGCTGGGCGAAATACACGGCGTCCGTCAAATAGTAGTTGTCGCCGGTACCGACATAGATATGGATCTTGCCCTGCAATTTCGGCGCGAGCGTCGCCCAGTCGCGTGCGATGATGTGCGACAGATCATAGTGCTCGCGCCAGTACGTCGCGACTTTCGGATCGATCGTTCCCGTCAGCTTGTCGAAGATCGGCTGTGGATAGCCGTCGGCGCCGGCCGGGCTGAAGACGGCCTGCCAAATGTCGTACTGACCGCCCGAGCGGCTGTGATCACCCTGGACGAGCTCCATATAGTTCTCGTCGCGTTGCGTCGCGAACACCTCGCCCAAGTAGTTGCGAAATGCCGGCCGCTCGACCGACAAGGACTCACCAGTCAGTACGTAGGCGTTCTTGTCGGAGTACAGATTCACGACCGTATAGCCGCGGAAATCGATCGGATCCGGGCAGGCGGCGAACGCGCCGTTGTACATGTCCGGATAGAAGACCTGGGTCGCCAGTGCCTCCCAGCCGCCCGTCGAACCCCCATAGGTGAACCGCGCCCACCCCTCTGCAAGACCGCGGAAACGACGCTCGATCGCCGGGATCAGCTCTTGGTTGATCGCATCTCCATAGGGGCCGAGATTGGCGGAATTGACCGCGTAGCTGTCGTCGAAGTAGGGGTTCGCATGCTCGATCTCGATGACCAGAAACCGAGGGAAATCGGCGGAGATCCACTTCTGATAAAACGCGTAGGCTTCTTGCTGTTGGATGCGGTTGTAGCCGGCGAGATGAAAGCGCTCTGAGAAATCGGGTTTGAGATCCGGGTCCGGGGGTAGCGTGCGAAAATCCGAGATGTCGTCCGGATAATGGCCGTGGAAAACCATCAGCGGATAGCGCGCTTCGGGGTGCGTGTCGAAGTCCTTCGGCACCAGCACGTGCGCGCCGAGATAGACGTCGCGACCCCAGAACCGTGACAGCAGTTCGCTGCGGATACGGATGTGGCGCACGAATTCGGTATCCTTCTTGCGCTCGATCGCACCGATCTGCTGATCGAGTTGCAGGTGCAAGGAGAGCGGATGCTCGGCATCGAGACGTACGCGGAGCGGCGTCGAGTACAAATTGCCGGGCTTTTGCGCCCATTGTTGTCCTTCCCCACGATCCGGCGGCAATTTCAACACGCGGCCGTCGGCGAGATGGAAGGTCTCATAACGGTTCAGCACCGCCTGCACGAGATACTCGCCGGCGGGCAGAGCGGAGAGCCGCGCGGCCGGCCAGCCGAAGGCCCCAGATGCGAACGAGACCGCATGGCCCGGCGCCAGCGCGTCGACCGTCAGTCCGAAGAGATAGGGCGTCGCGAGCGGCTCGTTGGGTTCGACATGCGTGCGAGGCTCGCGCGTCAGATCGCGGCTAAGCAGCAAAATTATGCGGCCGTCGAGCGGCGCCGCGCTACGCGCCGCGGGAAACGCGACCGTGATCGACGGCGCGCGGATCGTCGGCGCGGCGTTCGTCGGCGCGGCGTTCGTGACAGTGCAGCCGAACAGCAAGTTTAAGGCAACAGCAAATTCCGCAAGCCTCGGACAGGTCTGCCCCGATGTCACCCTCATCCGCTCGTTCTCCCTTGTTGTCTGCTACGCCGCACGACTGTAACGTCGCGGTGCCCCGGCCGTCACTCACCTTCGTGCAGGCTATCTTCATTGAACTACCGGCGTATAACAAGGATGAGCAGGCGTCGCTGCGGCTTGACGCGCGGCCCTTTCCCGTCTCTCGCGCGTCGCATCGAAGCGCCGACGTGTTGCAGCCAGAATCTCGGGCCGTGCACGTTCGGGTCGTCCGGAGTCGAAGGGCGGTGCGGGTGCATATTCGATGCCGAGTTGCACCGCCTCCGCGAAATCCCGGCCGGCGATCTCCCCGACCACGGTCAGCGCCATATCGATGCCGGCCGTCACGCCGCCGCCGGTGATGACATTACCGTCCCGTACGACGCGCGCTGGATCGGGTAGGGCGCCGAAGAGGGGCAATAAATCCCTCCATGCCCAGTGACAGGCGGCGCGCTTGCCCATGAGCAGGCCTGCGGCACCCAGGAGCAGCGACCCAGAACAAACCGAGGTGACGTATTGCGCCTGTGCGGCGAGCCGACGCAGCTCGGCGAGGTATTCGACATCAGCCATCGCTTCGGTCACGCCGAACCCACCCGGAACACACAGCAGCGCGCAGCGTTCGATGTCGGCGAGCCGCGCGACCCGGCTGAATGTCATGCCGCCATCGGCTTCGATGTCATGGCCGGTCGTCGACGCGAGTATCGAGCGCGCGCCGGGGAGGCTCGTAAAGACCTCGTAGGGGCCCGTGAAATCGAGCTGGGTGACGCGCGGATACAGCGCGAAAACAAT
>Ga0116226_10001195_pt1 | contig 22535 bp, 15 predicted proteins | sample S1TSphfallax_FD_89692 | JGI IMG/M metagenome (GOLD analysis project Ga0116226, IMG submission 89692) | Host-associated microbial communities from peat moss isolated from Minnesota, USA - S1T2_Fa - Sphagnum fallax MG | ecosystem: Host-associated > Plants > Peat moss > Unclassified | place: USA... | reverse complement strand
GTCAATAATACGAAAATAGAACTCTGGCTGAGAAATCTTCTGCGCATTTATTTGCCCCCCGGCTTAATTTCGGACGACCCCTCCCCTGGCCCTCATATTTTTGCTTTTGTGAGGGTCTAGTTCCTATCGCCGTAATTGTCCTCGCGGTAGATTCGTAAATCAGTTGATGCGTGATGTTTCTCGATCAGATCATCAACGATCTTTTCTCGATATTTATTGAGCGCTATTTCATTGAGCGGCTTTTTCCGCAAGCGGCCAACTTCGACCGCATCGAATGGCTTGGCATTAGCTGGAACACTGGCGCCACCGAGATCGAACACCATGAAATTGAGGGCGGCCGCGAGCTCCTTATCGGACATGGTGGAAAACGCGATATTGGGCAGACGCCCCAGATAATCGCGCCCCTCAGGGGTGGCGAGGAAGTAGCCGACCAGGCCCTTCAACTGCGGCACCATGCGCGCATTGGTCTCGCCATCGGGTCCGTGGCAGCCGCCACACCCCAAAATATAGTTGCTTTGCGCCGCCGGGAATTGGGGCAACGACTCGCCGGCCCTCAATCCGCCCTGCAAGATCACAGGCAGCAGGAAAAGAAGTGTGGCTGGCCAACTCCGCCTCATTCGATCACCTTGGCATTTTGCAGGCTCTTGCGCTCGGCAAGCACATCGCCACTCGATTTCTGCGGCTTGGCGCGCTCGGCGGTGACCTCCGCCACGCTGATGAGTTGCTTCGGCGCATTGCCGAGCCCCTGCAGATAGGCGAGCACGCTGGCAGCGTCGTCGTCGCTCAGATTGAGGATCGGCATCACGCCGATGATCGGCTGCTTGTCGACGGTGATTTGACCGGCCATGCCGTAGCTCACCACATCGATCAGATAGGCGCGTCCCGCCGGCTTGCCGCTGATGGCGCCAACGCGGCCGGCCAATCGGGGAAATTGACCCGGCAGGCCGGCGCCGGCCGATTGATGGCACAGTGCACAATTCTTGGCGAACAGCGCCGCGCCATCCTCAGCCCAAGCGGATGGGGACGCGGCGATGAGCGCCAATGCTATGACCGCCGCTTTAGCCATTGGCTGGCCCGACCAGGGCTGCGGTCGAACAGTGGTAGGTGGCGGAGGCATTGCCGAAACACCAGATGATGTCGTTGTTGAGCTGCGCCCGGTAGGTCGGCAACTCGCGGTCGGCGCCATCGCAATTGCAGGACTTTCCAGCCGTGCACAGCGGCTTGCCGCAGCAATCGCGGTAGGCGATGATATAGGCTTTGCTATCGGCGGGATTGAGGCAGGTGCCGATCCAGGAAATCGGCGACGGCTCGGCGCCGGGCGGGCAGGTATGCGACCCGCCGCCGCAGCAACTGCACAGCACCCCGTCCGATGCGCAATATTTCCAGTAACTGCATTTGGTCGGATCGGTGTCTTGCGAATTCCGCTCGAAATCGGTCTTCGCCTCGGCGGCGTTGGCGCGCGCCACCGGCAAGAGCGGCAGCACCGGCGTGGCCACGATCGCCACGCCGAGGCGGGAGATGAAATTGCGCCGTGACGAGAAGCCCGCCAGTCTGCGGGTGAGTCTCTCGCCCACTTTATCAAAGGGAGATTTCGACACTTGGGTCTCCTTCCAGAGGAATTGCGCCGTCGGCAGGGATCATTCCGCCGCTTCGGATTGGGCTTTCAAATAGGATTGGATCGTCGCATAGCCGGATTCTTTGGCGATGATCAGGCTTTCGAAATGTTCGCGGCTATTGACCAGACCCTTGGCGGCGATGACGCCCTGATCGTCCAGCAGCACCGCATAGGGCAGCTTGTCGACCCGATAGGCCATGCCGACCTCAGGACCATTGACGAAGCAATGCGCGTCGAGATTGAAATGCGCGATCAGCTTCTGTTGTTCCGCCAGCTCGGCATCGCCGACGAAAAGCACATCGAGCCGTTCGCTGCGGGCAAAATCCATGGCGATCGGGATCAGCTTCTTGCAGATCGGACAGGTCTGCGAAACGAACAGCATCAGCAGCGCCTTGCCCTTGGCCAGCGGGGTGCCGATGGTGATGGCGTTGCCGGCCAGACTATGCACCTCAAGCCTCGGCGATTGCTCACCCACACCGGGGCCGGCCGAGCCGATCAGCGCACCGGCGGGCGACACGCGCTCATGCAAAACCCCGATCTGGCGGGCCAGCGCCAACACCGTGACGCTCAGCACACCCACGACCAGCCACAGAAGTCCTTGAGAAATTATCATCCCGGTCATTGCCCGGCTCCCCCTCTATGTGCCGGCGGACGTATCCAGGCCGGTGTGATACTCGACAAAATTGTCAGACTTTGCAGGCTGATAAACAGCATTACCCCGGCCAGCAGCCCCTCAATGGCAGGCAACAGGGGCAAATTCGCGGCCGGCGAGAGCCAGACGACAAGCAGCGACAGAGTGAGCACGCCGTTCCGCGCCACCAGACTCCAGCTCAAAGTCTGTTTCAAGGCCGACTGGAAACAACCGCAATCGATATGCCGCCGGCCCCGTTGCAGATTGATGCCCATCGCCAGGGCAAACCCGAGCAGCAGAACTGCCGCGACCGCTTCAGGCCAGGGCGAGAAGGACCCGCTCAGCAGCGCCAGAGCCAGGACGATCTCGACCGGCGGCAGCGCTTTCGCCACCATGGGCACGAGAAATTCCGGCAAGAGCCGATAATTGGCGATCACGCCTTCGAAGACCGCCCAGTTGCGGAATTTGCCGATCGCCGCGAGCAGGAATAGCAACCCGATGGCTGTTCTTATGGCAATGGCGAACTCAGGAATTCCCAAATCGCTCATAGTCCCCCCCCCTTCAACACTCAGTAGCCGGGAACGATCACCTGGTCGCCGCCGGCGAACTCGATCTTGCGCAGGACCTCGCCGGTAACGCCATCCAGCACCGTATCATTCCCCTCGGAATTCAGCAGATAGACCAGGGGTTTGGCATCCTGTGACACACCCATATTGGCATAGAGCGGCGGGCGGTCGTTACCGAGCCCACTGCCCGGGACCGGCGCCAGAGGGAAACGAGACACCAGGGAGTGTTTTTTGGTATCGAGCACCCAGACTTCGGTCCCGCCCTGCTTATGGGTCCAGTAATTGCCCATATGCATCAGCACATAGAGCTTGCCGCTCGCCTTGTGATAGGCGGCCAACTGCCAACCGCCCGGACGCCAGGCCAGTTCCTGCACGCCGGTGCCGGCCACGGCATAGCCGGCAGCCTGCTGGATCGACCAAGGCTTTTCCACCACCGTCTCGGCTCCCAGTTTGGCCTCATAGACCAGACCGGTATAGGAGAGGAAGATCGCGTGGCCGGTCGCACGATCGACGAAGCTGTTCTCGTAGATCGGATCCTTGTTGGCATCGAAGAAGGCTTTGGTGTGGGTCACTTTCGCCGGCCCGCTCTCTGGAATGGTCACGGTCGCCAGTGATCCGTCGCCGCAGAGCGACGAAAATCCGTTATCGCCCCAGGGAAACACCAAAGCGCAGCCGGGAATTTCGACCGTCCCGCCGACCGCCTGCTTCTTCAAATCGACCCACACCACCGATGCGGCGGGATGCATGATATAGACATAGGCCTTGGCGGCCGAGGCGCTGATATCGAAATTCTGCACCTTGCTGGCCAAAGCGCGGCCGGGCAGAGTGATCTCCTTCACGAGATTGAGGGTCTTGGCGTCGTAGATCGACAGAAGGTCTTGGCGTTCACCGCGGGCGCCGTGGGTCCAGTAGGTTTCCGAGACATAGAATTGGCTGTTGTCGGGCGCGATCGCCATGTTGGCGACATAGCCAGCGGGGATGCTGCCCTCCATCTTCCCGGTATCGCCGTCGAAAATCACATAGGCCTGTTGCGTAAAGCCGCCGGTGAAAAAACGATGCGGCGGGTTGGGCGAGAGGGTGGCGACATCGCTGACCTCGGCCTGCAGGCTTGCCGCCTGGGCCACAGAAGCAGTCAAAGACAGCAGGGTCATTGCCGCGCCGAAAAGCCAGGTCTTCCTCGATCTATCGGTCATGTCATTCTCTCCAGCCCGGGTGCGAACGGCTGACAATCCGTCATGCCAACTCTGTTGCGAAAATCTGGTGCCAATGTTGCGTTTCACTCTGCGGGACGAATTGGCACAAGGGTAAGGCGTTAAGTTAACCCCACTTGGTGCTGGAAAGTCACCGGCCCCCAATTACCCCACACTCGTTCTATGCCTAAATAGCATGCATCATCTTGCAAAAGCAAAGATTGTCCATATTTTGTGCATAATATCCTGTACAGTGTTACAAATCTGCCGATAACATGAATTTTGGATCCTGTTTGCATGATGTCCGCGCCCGACTGGAGATCATGATCAGTTCGAGCGAGTGAGGCCAACGCCATGAAACTGCCGCCCCTGCTGCCGCTGCGTGTCTTCGAAGTTGTGTCGAGGCATGCCAGCATCCGCCGGGCCGCCGAAGAACTGCAGATCGATCACACCGCGGTCAGTCGCCATCTCAAGGCCTTGCAGGCCGGTTTGGGCGTCATCTTGTTGAAGACCACTCGATCAGGTGTCGAATTGACCGAGGTTGGCCAGCGCTACGCCGCGGCGACCCGCAAGGCGCTGATCGAAATCAGCACGGCGACTGCCGAATTGAACCGAAAAGGCGGTGCCGGTCCGCTGACCATCTGGAGCAAGCCGGGCTTCGCCACCTTTTTCTTGATGCCACGCCTGGCTGAATTCGAACGGTTGCATCCGCGCATTGCCGTGATCGTTCGGCCAAGCGACGACGAACCGGATTTTCAGGCCGACGAGGTCGACGTGCAGATCACCTTTCGCGAGTCGCAGAACGAGAGCATCCGGCAGATCGAACTTTGCCGCCCCGATGCCTATCCGGTTGCCAGCCCCGATTGGTTGGCGCGCAATCAGCGCCCCAGAACATTGCAGGAGCTGCTCTCCAGCCGGCTGATTCACACTGAACAAAAATGCTGGAATTGGTGGTTCAGCGAACATGGCGTGAGCGCGCCGATCGAAATCAATGGGCCACGAGTATGGAACACCCATTTGGCGCTTGAGGCCGCCAAAGCCGGGCTCGGTATCGCCGTTGCCAATGAATTGATCGCGGAACCTTACCTCAGCGAAGGATCGCTTGAAGCTATTGATGTCGCGCGACCGCGTGTGCCGCTCGAACCCTATATGCTGGTGGCGCGAAAGGATCGCTGGGCTGATCCCGCGATCGTCTGTTTCCGCCAGTGGGTCCGCCACGCCGTCTTGTCGGCCAGGCTGCCGCGACAATCCTTACGCGGCCTGACGGGCTGAAAGGGGCGGTGCCGTGTCGCCGCCGGGGTCAAATTACCGCCAAAGTCCGCGCCAGACCCTGCGGGGATTGACCTTCTTGATGGGGCTTCTGGTATTGATCGCGTTCCTGCCGCCGACCACCCCATGGGCCGGAACACTCATTTTTTGCCTGACTTTGATCGGCTATGGGGCGGTCCTGGCAACGCTTTATCTCTTCGTCAGCCCTTTGCGGCTGCGACGCTTCATGCCGGGTGGTGCGCTACCCCTGACAGAACATCGCCGGATTGGAACCGCCGCCCTGTTCCTTGCCCTGCTGCATAGCATCGGCTATCTGGTGACCGAACCGGCCACCTTGCGGGAACTCTCGCCGTCAGCGCCGCTTTTCATGCTGGCCGGTCTGACGGCTCTGATCATCCTGCTGCTCCTCAGCGTGACCAGCCGCCACGATCCCCGTCTGCGGCTCGCCCGGTCGCGCTGGGGATTTCGCGGGCTGCATCTGATCCTCTCGATGATGCTGCTGTTGCTGATGAGTGTGCATATCGGTGCGGCGGGCCTGGCTCTCGATACGGTCTGGAAAAACGCTCTGTGGGCCCTGCTCGCTGCCCTGGTTATGGCCGGCCTGCTGCGGCGCGCGCAGCACGCCAAGTCTGGCGCCAAGGCTGGAACGGAATGAAGCCTGCTCTGGTCCGGACAATCATCCTGCTGGCGGTCGCAACCCTGCTGTCGCCTTTGGCCTTGTCCTCCGCGCAACGGGTGATGACGCCGCATGCGGCACGGCTTTCGGTGATTTTTCCCCATGAGAAGCACAATCAGCGCTGCGAGGAGTGCCACCACGCCAATCCGGGGCTGAACAACACGATTCCCTGCGTTACCTGTCACCGCAGCCCTCAGATTGCGCTAAAGCTGAGCGTCGAGCCGCGCTTCCACGCTTTCTGCCGCGACTGTCATGCCGAGCGGAGTCGCGCGGGCTTGTCGCATGGACCAATCCGGGATTGCGCCGGCTGTCACGGGGGAAGTTAGTGCGTGCCCTGGAACCGTCTGCCATCCAACTGGTGCGCCAATCCCTCGCTATCCCGGCCGGTAATGATCTGCCAGTTTTTGTCCGATGTCCGCACGGCGCCGCGCGGCGCCGCCCGTTCGAGATCCTTCTGGTGGACCATGGAATCGTCCCGCACCGTCACCAAAAGTCGGCTTGACCGTGCCCTGACGGCGGAGAGGTTGGCGCTGCCCCCCAAGGCCGCCAGCAGCCTTACCGGATCATGGTCGGTAATGGAGGACGCGCTTTCGATGGTCGGGATGGGCGCGGACGCGGCTCCTGACTTTAGCGCACAGACCGCGCGGATCTCGCTGGCCACCTGATCGGCGATCGGGCCCAGCACCACCTGCAACGCCTTGTCGGACGGCCGCACCACGCCCTTGGCGCCCAGGGCGCGCAGGGCGGGTTCATCGATCCGGGCCTGGTCCACGACAATCAGGCGGAGCCTTGTGGTGCAGGCGTCGACCGAGACCAGATTGGCCGGACCGCCCAACGCCAGGACGAAGCCCTCGGCCCGCCCGCCTTCATTGGCCGCCAGGGGCGCCGCCGTCACCCTGTCACGACCGGGCGTCTGCAGATCGAACATCTGGATGAAAAAACGGAACAGACCGTAATAGAGAGCGAAATAGACCGCACCGACCGGCAGCAGCAGCAGCGGCCGTGTGGCCAGCTTGAAATTGATCAGATAGTCGAACAGCCCTGCCGAGAAGCTGAAGCCCAGCCTTACACCCAGCAGATCCATGATGACGAAGGCCAGTCCGGTCAAGACGGCGTGGATGGCATAGAGGACCGGAGCCAGGAACATGAACGAGAATTCGACCGGTTCGGTGACGCCGGTGAGGATGGCGGTCAAGGCCATGGACAGCAGCATGCCACCGACCGCGGCTTTCCGCTCGGCCTTGGCCGTGTGATACATGGCGAGACAGGCGGCGGGAAGGCCGAACATCATCACCGGAAAAAAACCGGCCATGAACACCCCGGCCGAGGGATCGCCGGCAAAGAAACGATTGAGGTCGCCGGTGACGCCCCGATAATTGCCGACGATAAACCAGGCGAGATTATTGATGATATGGTGCAGTCCGGTGATGATCAGCAGGCGATTGAGGACTCCGTAGATCATCATCCCGATCGGCCCGAGACCGAGGATCGTGCGGCTGGCGACATCGATCCCACTGTCGAGCCATTGCCAGGCGCCGCCGAAGAGAGCGGCCAGTCCCAGACCAGCCAGACCCGAGATGATCGGGACGAAGCGCCGCCCGGCAAAGAAGGCGAGATAGTCGGGCAGTCTCAGGCCATGAAAGCGGTTATAGAACTTTCCGCCGATCAGACCGGACAGAATACCCATCGGCACCGACAATCTGGCGATGGCCTTGGTCTTGAAGGACGCCACAGTCATGAGCTGGAAAGCGTCCGGTATGCCGGTCAGCAGAGTGTCCGGCACATGAATCAGGCTGACGGCGCCTTGGCTGGCAATCAGGAAACAGACGGCGCCGGAGAGACCGGCGGCGCCGTTATTGTCTTTGGCAAGACCGACGGAAACGCCGATGGCGAACAGCAGGCCGAGATTGGTGAAAATGGCGTCGCCGGCAGCGGCGATGAAGGGCATTTCGAGCAAATCAGGTTGGCCCAGGCGAAGCAGCAGGCCGGCAACCGGCAGCACGGCGATGGGCAGCATCAGAGCGCGGCCAATCGGTTGGAGCTGTTCGACAATCGAGCGCATCAGCGAGGTCCTTGTTGGGTGAGCGCGCGCACCTCCTGGGGTGACGCGGCAGAAAGGGCCAGCCGGGCCATGGACGCGCAATAGTCCAGGGTAATGCTCGACACCAGCGCTTTGATATCGGCGATCTGACCGGCCGTCGCGGAAAGTTCGCGCACGCCGAGGCCGATCAAGATCGGCACGGCGCTGAGGTCCGAGGCCAGACCGCCACAGACGCCCGTCCAGCGTCCATGCCGCGCCCCGCCCTCGGCGGCCTGGGCGATCAAACGGAGCACACCCGGATGCAATGCATCGATTCCCGCCGCCACCGAGGCGTTGCCGCGATCCATGGCCAGGGTATATTGCGACAGGTCATTCGTGCCAACCGACAGGAAATCCGCTTCAACAGCCAGAATATCGGCGGTGACCGCGGCGGCCGGCGTCTCGATCATGATCCCGAGTAGGATCCGGTCAGTCATCCCCAGCGTCGCCGTAATATGATCAAGCCGCTCGCGCACCAGGCGGAATTCCGACAGGCTGGCAATCATCGGCAGCATGATCCGGCATTGAGCGGGCGGCACCGATCTGACGATGGCGCGCAGCTGGATATCGAGCAGATCGGGTCGCCAGAGACTGACCCGCACGCCACGCAGGCCGAGCGCCGGATTTTCCTCCGCCGGTATCGGCAAATAGGCGGCCGGCTTATCACCACCGATATCGAGGGTCCGGATCACCATCGGCCGTCCACCCAGCGCCTTGGCGATAGCGCCATAGACCGCAGCCTGTTCGGTTTCGTCGGGGGGCGTCAAGCGGTCAAGAAACAGAAACTCGGTCCGCAGCAGCCCGCATGCCTCGGCGCCGGCGGCGACAGCGGTCTCGGCATCAGTGACGGAACCGAGATTGGCGGCGATCTCGATCCGGACGCCATCCTTGGTATGGCAGGGAAGATGCGCCATGGCCCTTGCGGCGGCGCGTCGGCTTGCCTTTGCCGCGATCTTGCGTTCCGCCGCGGCGATCAGATCCGCAGCTGGCGAGAGGAACAGGCGGGATTCGTCGGCATCGAGCAACAGGGGGGTATCCGCGGCGATATGGTCGAGCTCGGGACCGCAGGCCACCAGCGTCGGAATTCCCATCGAGGCGGCGATGATCGCGACATGCGAGGTCGGACCGCCGCGCAGGGTGGCGATGCCGGCAAGGTTGGCGCTGCCCAGTCCGACCATTTGCGAGGGCAGCAGATCATCGGCCAACAGGATCGCAGCTTCGGAAAAGGAGATTGTTTCCTCAGTCGGGGCACACCCCAAGGCTACCAGGATCTGACGTTCGAGGTCGGTGAGATCGGCGATCCGCTCGACGAAGCGGGGATCTTGCAGCCCGCGCAGGAGGGCAATCTGCTCCTGAATGGCCCTGCGCCAGGCAAACGCGGCGCTCTTGCCCGCCGCAATATGGGCTTGCGCCCCATCGGCCAGTTCGGGATCGTCAAGGAAAGCGAGATGCGCTCCCATGATCGCCGCCTCCGGACCGGGGCCGGAAGCCGCGGCGGTCAGTCGCATCTTCAGATCGCCGATGGCGTCCCGCAAGGCCTGGCTCTCGACCCTGCTGCCCCGTCCCGCTTCGGTCACGGCGATCTCGGCGGCGATGAGGCGCACGGCTTTGCCGAGCGCGACACCCGGCGAGGCGCATACACCGCTGATGATGCCCGGTTCGTCCCGCGCTTGGGAAACAGTAGCGACAGAAGGGAGAGAGGGTGTCTCGCTTTCCGTTTCGCCCATTCCGGATAAGATCAAGGCGGCGATGGTATCGATCGCGGCAGCGGCATCCTTGCCCTGGCCAATCAGCATGGCCTCGGCTCCTTTTCCCAGGCCAAGGCCCATCAAGGCGACGGGGCTGCGCAGGTTTGCCTGACGCTGGCCGCAGGCGAGGACTAACTGAGCATCGAAACGCTTGGCGCATTCCGCCAGGCGGGCGGCGGGCCGAGCGTGGATGCCATGCGCAAGGGCAATCACCACGGATCGCCTGATCTCCGGGGCGGGACCCTGATCAGCGACGATTTCCGCGCTCAGGCGCTGCAGAGTCAGCAATGGCTGCCCCGCCACGACCGTGCAGTTCTGCTCACGCTGCACAATGGCAAACAGCTCGCCATTGGTGACGATGATCGGGCTGATCAGACTTTTCGCACCCAACGCCACCTGATCGAGATCGAAGGAGATCAGCACTTCGCCGGCTTTGACCCGCTGGCCCACAGCGACATGCGTCGCAAAACCGCACCCGTCGAGGGCGACCGTTTCGAGCCCGATATGAATCAGAATTTCGGCATCGAAAGTCGTCCGCAGCGAGACGGCGTGGCGAGCCTGGTGCAGGGTGACGACCTCGCCGTCGCAGGGCGACACGACGCGCCCCTCGGTCGGGTCGATCGCGACTCCATCGCCCATCATCCGGGCGGAAAATACCGGATCGGGAACTTCCGCCAATGGCGCGCTCCAACCGGTCATCGGCGCCAATAAAGCGAAAGACTGGGTTGAGCTGTTCTGGGTCATTGGGTCAGGGTTCATATCTTGATGATGATGTGCTTGCGGTCGAGCCAATAACCGAGCGCCCAGCAGACCAGCATGAAGCTGACCGAGAACAGCAGGACGCCAAATTTGCCGGGAAGCACCGAGAGGAAAAGCGTAGCGGCGACCCAGTCATAGAGATGATGACCGGCGCCGACGCGAATGAATTGCAAGCTGTAGGTCAGCAACTCGGAGAAGAGATAGAGCGCCAGCGGGTTCTTGCCGAAGATCTGAAAGAAACGCACGCCAAATTTCCATCCGCGGATCTCGATCGCGGCAACCAGAGCCGCAAGACACATCATATCGAGGCCAATGGTCAGAAGCACATAGCTGCTGGTCCACAATTTCTTGGCGATCGGAAAAAGCGGCGCCCAGGCCAGCCCGAGCAAGGCCAGCGCCGCGCCAACGATCAGCATCCGGCGAACGGCCCGGCCCAGATCGGTGCCAGGGCTGAGCCATCGTCCGGCGAGATAGCCGGCAAGCACATTCACCACCGAGGGCAGAACGCCGAGCAGCCCTTCGGGATCAAATCCGCCGTCCTTGCGGTAGAGATGGTCGCGGCCAAGCAGCCACAGATCGAAACGGGTGCCGGCATTGCCGAGCTTGGTGAATTGTTCGGCCGGAGCGCCGCCGAACAGCATGATTGCCCAATAGCCGAGCAATAAGGCGGCCGAGAGGCCATAGAGGCCTGTCTGCCGGAGATGACGGATCGCCAACGAGGACAGGGCAAAGGCGAGCGCTATGCGCTGCAATACCCCCATGACCCGGGTCTGGCCGATCGGGGTTGCGCTCCAGGCGCCGTCCGGGGCCTGATGCACGAAGGGATACCAATAGAGCAGAAAGCCCAAGAGGAACAAAATGGCCGCCCGCTTGGCGATTTTCAGCAGAAAATCGGACTCGGCGCCTCTGGTCGGGTCACTGAAACTCATGGCGTTTCCGATCGCGAACAGAAAGGACGGGAACACCAGATCGGCAGCGGTGAACCCGATCCAGGGAGCATGCACCAGGGCCGCGAATGGTTCCGTCCCGGTCCCGGTCGATGTGTTGACAATGATCATCAGGCAGACCGTGGCGCCGCGGAAAATATCCAATGAGAGAAACCGCTGCCGTTGACTCTGCTGCACCACTCTACCCCCGTCAGATCCGCTCGAGCTGATCGAGAAGCAGGTTGGCGGACTCGACTGGATGCGCCACCCTCCACCGGCGATAAGGATCAGTACGCACCGTCCAAGCCCGCTCCCAGTCGGCGATGGCATCGATGGTCGGCTGTTCGTCAAACGCCGCGCCGGTGACAGCGGACCGCCGCATGGCGTCGAAGAATAAGGTCCAGCGCGGGAGATAGAAATCGCTGTAAAGCCCTTGCCATGCTTTTGAGGCATAGTCATGCAGATTACCGCCGCCGCCCCACACAGTGATCTGGGTCTTGGCCTGTCGTACATAGTCAGCCGCATCGCTCGCACTATCGGCGTAAGCGCGAGCATCGTCGATCCAACTTGCCAGGCATTCGGTCTCGCTTCCGGCCAGGTGATCGACCGCTTCGACTAAGCCGACGAGGGTTGCCCGGCTGCGATCAGCCGTTGCGACATCGGCGCGCTGATAGGCGACCAGCGTTCTTTGCAACAAAAGGTCGATATCGAGGCTGGCGAGATGCCGAACGACCTCGACCAGATCCTGCTGAAACAGGGCATTCGCCGGATAGGCGGGAGCGAGGCGGGCGAGGCTGCGCGCGGCGCGGCGCAAGCCCGCGCGATCCCCGGGATCGCCCTCGAATTCGGCGAGCGCCATCTCGGGCCGCTTGAACAAAAGATAAGCGCCCGCCTCGCCACGCCACCAGCGCGGTGTCCAATAGCGGGTTTGCAGGCACGCTGTGACGAGCTGGTTCCAGCCAGCCAACAGCGCCGGCGAGATGCTGCCATAGCGAGCCCGGAGATAGGTGGCGAGCCAGTCCTCGAGCGGCTGATCGAGGCTGCCCCAGGCCAGGTCGAAGAGATATTCATAGACCACCGAACTGCCATACAGTCCTTCCGGAAACACGCCGAAGCCGGCGAGACGTCCGGTATCCTGTCGCGCGACCAGCGCTTTCAGATCGCGGCGGTAATAATCGAGATCGCCATAGAGCGGGTTGCTACCACCATAATTATGGACATAACCGTAGATCCAGCTCTTGCCATGAAACGCGCCTGCCGTGCTCCAGACCTCCGGGTAGCGATCATTACCGATGTCGAGCACCATCAGCTTTTCATTGGGTACCTGACTGAGAAAGGCACCGATCGCCTCCCCCGTCCAAAAGTGACGATCGGCGCCGAACAGCCAACCCTGCATGACCCAGGTGGCGTCCGGTCGGCTCTGGCGGATCGAGTCGTAAATTGCCTTGCCATAGGTTTTAAGACGGGCGTCGCGTTGCTCGGGCGACACCGCCAACGTCGGCGCAGCGCTATTGGCCGTGGCATCACCATAGGTCGGGGCCGGTGGGTCGGAGCCGCCATCGGTCAGCGGCGGCAAGGTCTCATTGAAAGAATCCGCAAGGTAATAGTCGCCCGAGCCAAAAGCCGCGCCATAGAGATCGAGAAAGCGCGCGCTCAATTGCTGGAACAGCGGATCGGTCGGATCGAGCCACCAGGTTCCGGCGAAACCCTCCCAGCTGCGCATTTGATGGATGCGTGCCCCCGGATGCCGGTCGGCGAAGGCCTTGGGCACGTAGCCGGCGAAAGCGGGCAGGACTGGCGTCATGCCGAGGCTTTGCATCCGCGCCAGAATCTTCTCCTGCAGGGACCGTTTTTTGTCGATCCAGGACGGCGACAGGGGACCATAGCCCTCGATATTGCCCATGCGCTGCCAGGGGGCGAAAGGCGCGGCCGAGAAATGCGAAGCGAGTTCATCTCCGGTCAGGCCGGCCTCTTGCCACAGCTGACGCCACACATGCTCCTGCCCCTCAAGCGCCAGGGGCATATCGATACCGCGCAATGCCATCCAGTCGATCTCGCGTTCCCAGCGAGACCAACCCCACCATGGCATGGTGTAGCCGAAGGTGCAGGGATTGAGATAGGCGCGATGGGTGAACGGTGTTTCAACCCGGCCGCTGTCATAATCGGGGAAGCGCGCTGGCAGATCGACCCGGTCGCCCTGCCAGTTCATTTGCGCGGCACCGGTCGCGGTGAGAAAGGCATAGGCGCCGCGCGTCAGAGCAATCAGGTCTGAGCCCTCGATGCGGACCGCGCCCTTGGAACTGGTCGCCCGGAACCAGGGCCGGCCCGATGGGTTTGACTGAATCTGGAAATCGAAATCGGCGGCGCGCAGGCCAATCAACCGCCGCAACACCCCGCGAGCAGGCGGGTCCGCCTCGCCGCCGAACGCATTTGGCGCCAGTCGCGCAACGGCCAGGCTCGCTGGTAGGCTGAGCAGCCGACGACGTGACAGCGAAGTGCCCATTCAACCCCCAGTGACTCGACAAACCGTCCCACCCGCTGATCTATGGGGCGGATCTCATAGGCCGGCTTAGAGGGCGATTTAGACATCACATCGACGCGGATTCGCGTCGATGTGATGTCATCGCGCTCTACACCATTGAATCAGAGACTGATTCAGCTCATAGATTTAATCGCCAAGCGATTCAATCTATGAGCATCAGGCTCTAGAAGAACTTATACGCCATGCCGATCGTGTAAACGGCACCTGCATAGGCCGTTTCCTGCCAACGGCTGGACAGCCCGTCATACGCCGTTTCCAACGGAGCATAGTTGATGTTCTGTCCGGTGAAATTGAAGCTGAGCCGGTCGTCATAATTGTAGCCCAGATAGATATCGAGCTGGGTGCGCCCGTTGATGGTATGACCTTCACGGGCGAAAAAGCTCTCATTGTAACTGTATTGATAGTAGGAGCTGCGGAAATTGGTCGACAGTCGGGCGCTGAAATGCTCGTCGGCCCAATAGACCGTATTGTTGACGGTGTGCTTGGACAATTGATGCAGCGGCGTCGCATTGGTCGGAGCATATTGCTGGACATAGGTGTAGTTGGTGGTAAAGCCGAAACCCTTGATTGGCAGCACCTCATCCAGACTCTGTGTCCAGGCCAATTCCGTGCCCGCGAGCTGGATGGTGGCGCTATTGTTGGTGGTCGCGGTGATATCATAGGCAGCACCGTTCGCCCCGGTACAGGTGCTATTGACGACCGAAAGCGCCACACCTTCGAAGGACGCCGGGCAGATGACCGAGTTTTGGGTGCTGTTCTTGATCGCTTTGTAGAAGGGGGCAACGGAAACGCTGTCCCCCTTGCCGTAATAATATTCGAGACTGAGGTCGGCCTGTTTCGCGGTCAATGGCGCCAGACCGATATCGCCCTGGCTTATCGAATAAGTCGGTATTCCGCCCGTGATGCCTTTGCTGACGGTCGTCGCGAAGTCGGTGCTGTTCGCATCAAGCGACGTCCGTTCGATCACCTTCGCGGCGGCAAAACGCAAGAGCAGGTCGGGTTGCAGATTGGCGGTCAGGTTGATCGACGGCAAGGCGTTGAAATAATGCTCACTGGTCTTGTAGGTGCCGGTTGCCAAATTGACATTATTGTCGAGCGGATTAGGTGCGTTCGGATCGAAGGTGTAGCCGCCGAAGGATTGCTGGGTTTCCTCGAGACGGACGCCCACATTGCCGCGCACCGGCACGCCGGCGGCCTTGGTATCGAGGTCGGCCTTGAGGTAGGAAGCGACGACTTCGCGTTTGATGTGGAAGGTGCTCGACGGGTCGAACACCGTGGCTGGGGTGAGCCCATCCTTCGTCAACGCCGCCTGGAAAGCGCCGATATCGGGATTGATCCAGGCGGATGGGAAGGAGCCTAACCCACCGAGGAAATCATTGGCATAGCCATTGGAACTGGACCAGGTCGGCTGAGCGGACACTGGGGTCGACACGCCGGCGCCGCTTTGATCGGCTCGGCTGGCATATTGACCGAACTCCTCCTGTTTGACCTTGGCCCCGACTTCAATGGCCGATAGAACCGGCACCTTGTCGACGAAATATTTCGCGTCGAGCTGAACCGATTGCTTGCGCACGATATCCTGGGTTTGCGCGCCATCGGGATATTCGTCGCGTAAATTGACCCCGGGCTGATATCCGGCGGGATCGGTCAGGCTGGTGCCGCTGGTGAAGATGACGTTGTTCGGATTGCTGATGTTCAGAGTGACATTATGGAGAATCTCGGCGGCGATCGCGGCGGCCTGGGTATCGTATGATTTCCCCTCGGAATAGCTTGCCGCACCCTTGACCAGCCAATTGTTGGTTGGAGTCCATTTGCCGTCGAGAATGATGGATTCGGTCCTGAGGTCGGTGTTCTCGATCTGGCGGTTGTTTTCTACGCCGGCGTCGCCGCTGATGATGGTCGCGGTACGGTTGCTGGTCTGGAGGACATTATAGGGCAAGGATTGGCCGCCATAACCGCCGAAGAAGATCACCTGCTGCTGGATGTCCTGATAGGTGACGTCACGCGACAATACGCCGGTCAGGCCGAAATCGAGGTCGCTGTTCGGCTTGGCTTCCAGCGTCGCGCTGAACTGGCTGCGCTTGGACTCGCGATCGATGCGGCGAAAACGGAGGCGGTTCGGAGAGAGAGTCCCGGCGCCGGTGGGATCATTGTAGTCGCCGTTCCACTTGTCCATGAAGGCATAATCGGCGCGATCATTGAGTTCCTGATAAACCGCCCCGAGCGCGACACCGAGCTTGCCACCATAAAACTGGTCGATGTAGGTAACCGCCCCTTTCGGCGTGGCGCCATTGTCGGCAAAGGGCGACCATTGCCCCTTGGCGCTGACCACCAAGGCCGGCTTGTCCGTATCGAGCGGCCGAGCCGTCTGGATGTTGATCAGGCCGGCGAGAAATCCTGAATCCATGTCGGCGCTGGGGGACTTGACGACTTCGATGCTCGACGCCAGTTCGGGCTGGATCAGGTCGAAACGGAAGCCGTTGATGAAACCGGGACTGGCGAAATCCTGGCCGTCCAGGGTGGTGGCGACAAAGTTTGGGCCTAGGCCGCGCACGCTGATGGTCGAGCCACGGCCATTGATATTCTGCATCTGCACGCCCGGGACGCGCTGAATCGCTTCTGCGATATTTTCCGCCGGCAGCTGGCCGATATCCTCGGCGGAAATCACGTCGATGATTCGATCATCATCCCGCTTGGCCTGTAAAGACGATTCCAGGCTCTTGCGAAAACCGCTGACCACGATCTCCGAAACATCGTCGCCGGCCGGCGCTGCCGGCACCGTCTGGGCGGAAACCGCCGACATCATACAAATTCCTGTCAGCGCGGTGCTGACCAATGCGTAACGCTTGACCGACATGATTGCCCCCTGTTGTTCGGGCGCATGCGCCCACCGAATGCCTTTCACCCCAACCTTGGCTCTTATAGATCCAGAATAGTACCTATAAGACCAAAAACCTAGTTTTGTCATGATGCGGTCATATTTTTTTTCGGTCAATCTAAACTTGACGTATCTTGCGAAACTGGTTCAGTTCGCACCCCGATTTTCGTCAGATGAACGAAGAAAATTATATATAGCTGTTTTAAAACAATGATTTAGTGATTTCCTGACGGGCAGCTTAAATTCGCGCCGCAGGCTCGCTGGAGGACCAAAGACTGCCTCCATTGGTTGAAATTCTGATGGCCGGCCTCGTTTTCAGATAAACTAATGGTACTTTATAGGTTATGGTGTGGATCGAATCGCCAGGCTCGATTATGCTTTTCGCATGGGAAACTCGGACCAGCACAGACAACCGGACCTGCACGAACAGCTCGCGGCCGCCCTGCACCATCATCGCGCGAATCGTATGGCGGCGGCGGAGCGCCTTTATCGGCGAATTCTGGTCGATCAGCCGCGACAGACCGACACGCTGCATCTGCTCGGGATGCTGGCCTTTCAGACCGGTCGGCTGAAGAGGGCGTTCACGCTGGTCGGCGCGGCGATTTCCTGCGATGGGGCGGTCCCCGCATTTCACATAACGCTTGGCAACACGGCGCGGGCTCTAGGACAACAGGGTGTGGCCGAGGAGTCGTTCCGACGCGCGCTGAGCCTGCGGCCCGATCTCGCTGAAGCCCAGGATGCTCTGGGTCTGGTCCTTGCCGCGCGGGATCGGACGGCGGAGGCCGCGGCGCGCTTCCGCCTGGCGGTGATCTGCACCCCCAACTCGGCCGATTTTTATAATAATCTCGGCCTCGCCGAGCAGGGCCTGAGCAACACCGCCGCCGCCGCAGGAAGCTACAGCCGCGCCGGCAAAATCCGCCCGGCATTCGCGGAGTTGCACAATAATCTCGGCCTGTTGATGACGGAAGGCGGGCGGCCGCATTTTCGCCGCGCGATCGCCTGTGCCCCCGGTCTGGCCGAGGCTTACGGTAATCTCGGCGCTTTCCTCGGCGGACAGGGTGATCGGCTGGACGGTTTGACAGCGCTGCGGCGCGCCCGGATCTTGCGTCCCGAAATAGCGGCGAGTTGGTACGCTATCGCGAACAGCCTGCAGGACGACGCGCCGCAGGCGACGCTGGCGGCCTGCAAGGGCGCTCTGACCTGCCAGCCTGACTATGGCGCGGCCTATAATCTGATCGGCCTGATGCTGGTTCGGCTCGGCGATCTTGCCGACGCTGCGCGATCCTATCGGCGCGCCCTGATCTGCCAGCCTGATCCGGCCTTCTTTCATAATCTGGCCGCCCTGCAAAAGTTCACCGAAAGCGATGGCGAGCTGGCGGCGATGGAACAGCTGGCGGAGCAGACCCTTGAGCCGCACGGCGACGCGCAGATCGCGCTCTGGTTCGCGCTCGGCAAGGCCTATGACGATTGCGGTGATGCTGAGCGGGCTTTTCACCGTTATCGAGTGGCCAATGCCGCCCAGCGCCGCAAGGTCGCCTATGACGAAGCGGGCATGCTGGCGATGATGCAGCGCGCCAGCCGCGCCTTCAGCCGTGAGGTGATGGCCCGCCTGAGCGGAGCAGGGGATCCCTCAAACGTGCCGATCTTCATTCTCGGCATGCCGCGTTCCGGCAGTACGCTGATCGAGCAGATCCTGGCCAGCCACGCCGCTGTCCATGGCGGCGATGAACGAAAGGATTTTCCGGCGCTGCTGGACCGGATCGGCTATCCGGAACCGGCCGCCGCCCTGGACGCCGATGATTTCCGCGCGCTCGGCGCCGCCTATAACAAGCGGATCAGGTCGCTGGCGACCGACGCCGCCCGGATCACCGACAAGCTGCCGGATAATTTCCTCTATGCCGGGGCGATTCATCTCGCGTTGCCGCAGGCGCGGATCATCCATAGCCGGCGTCACCCGGTCGATACCTGCTTATCCTGTTTCACCCAATTGTTTCGTGACGGGCAGCAGGCGCAGACCTATGACCTCGGCGAATTAGGGCGCTATTACCGGGCTTATCAGGTTCTGATGGAACATTGGCGGGCCGTCCTGCCGGCTTCCATCTTTCTCGAGGTCGATTATGAGGCGCTGGTCGATGACCCCGAGGCGCAGACGCGGCGCATTCTCGACCATTGTGGTCTGGACTGGGATCCCGCCTGCCTCGACTTCCAAAAGACCCGGCGCGAGGTCCGCACGGCCAGTGCTGCGCAGGTACGCCGCCCGATCTACCGTGACTCAATCGGGCGCTGGCAGCGCTTCGGCGCATTGCTTGCCCCCCTGCTGCGGGAACTGGAGGACAAGTGAGACTCAGTCTTTGGCTCGGCCTGCTGGCAGCAACGGTGACAAGCCTGGCGCACGCCCAAACCGTCCCTCTGTTCGATGGCCGGACTCTGGCGCCGATCATTCATGACGATAGCCCGACAATGGCCCTCGCCGCCGACCTGCTGGCGCGCGATCTTAAATCCCTGACCGGCCAAACGGCTGCCGTGTCCGGCGATCTCGCAGGATGTGGCGCCCTCTGCGTGGTGATCGGCAGGCGAGGCTCACCCCTGGTCGCCCGGGTTGCCGCGGAGACCGGGATCGATCTGTCCGACCTGGACGGGCAATGGGAGCGATATCGGCGCATCACGCTGCGGTCGGGCGACCGGACCTATCTTTTGATCGCCGGCTCCGATCCGCGCGGCACCATCTGGGGGGTGATAGATCTGACCCGCGAGATGGGTATCTCGGCCTGGGAATGGTGGGCCGATGTGACGCCGCGGCGGATCGACAAGCTGGCGGTCGACGGAGGCTCCATCCTGTCCGACTCTCCCTCGGTCCACTATCGCGGCATCTTTCTCAATGACGAGGACTGGGGGCTGGAGCCCTGGGCCGCCAAAACCTTCGATCCGGCGAGCGGCAATCTCGGCCACAAGACCTATGCGCAGATTTTTGAGCTGATGTGGCGCCTCAAAGCCAATCTCATCTGGCCGGCCATGCATACCGTGTCGCGGCCCTTCTTCGACGATCCGGCCAATCCAAGGACGGCCCGGGATTACGCCATCATCATCGGCACCTCGCATGCCGAGCCGATGATGCGCAATAATCTGCGCGAATGGAATGAGCCGGTCCGCGGTCCGTTCAATTTCCTCACCAACCGCGCCGCCATGGCCGACTATTGGCGAGAGCGCGCCGAGCAGGCCCGCTCCTTGGAAAGCATCTATACGATCGGGCTGCGCGGCATTCATGACGGTCCGATGCTGGGCGCCGATACCGACCTGGCGCGAAAGTCGGTCCTTCAAGACGTCACTCGACTGCAGCGCGATATACTGAGCAAATCCCTCGGGCGGCCCGCCGAGACGATTCCCCAGTCTCTCGTCATTTATAAGGAGGTGGAGGACGCCTATAATGCCGGACTTTCGTTGCCCGAGGACGTCACTCTGGTCTGGTGCGACGACAATTACGGCTATCTCGGTCGCCTCGGTACGCCTTTGGAGGCGGGACGATCGGGCGGCGGCGGAATCTATTATCACATTTCCTATTGGGGACGGCCGCATGATTATCTTTGGCTCGCCACGACCCATCCCGGCCTGATCCGCGAGGAGATGGGCCGGGCATACCAATTTAACGCCAGGCGGGAATGGATCCTTAATGTCGGCGATATCAAGCCTGGCGAATATCTGACCCAATATTTTCTCGATCTGGCCTTCGACGCCAAATTGTTTGACCAGCTGCCGGAGGACCATCTCCGGCTTTGGCTGAGCCGGCAATTCGATCCCGCCGTCGCCCCTGAAATCGCGGACATCATGATGCGTTATTACGCCCTGGCCTTCGAACGGAAGCCGGAATTCATGGGCTGGGGGCAGGTCGAACCGGTCACGCCTAACCGTCAGACCGACTATGTCCAATCGGACGGCGAGGAGGCCCAGACCCGCCTCGCTGCCTATGATCAATTGCGTTCGCGGGCCGAGAAGGTGGCCGCTCTCCTGCCGGCTGACCGCCGCGCGGCCTTTTTCGAGCTGGTGCTCTATCCGGTGCGCGCCAGCGCGAGCCTCAATGAGCGGATCCTGGTGCTCGATCTCGCCGGGCTATATGCAAGGCAGGGGCGGGCCAGCGGCAATTTCTATGTCGAGCGGGCACGGCGCGCCGAGGCGCGACTCGTCAAAGATACAAAAGACTATAATTCGCTGGCCGATGGAAAATGGCGCGGCATGATGGATCTGGCGCCACGCGGCCTGCCGGTTTTCGCCGAACCGCTCTATCCCCACTGGAGCGAAAGCAAGGAGGGCGGCTGCGAGGCGGCTTTCAGCGGCCAATGGGCCGACGAGAGCAACAGCCTGGTCTTTACCGAGGGGCGTCCAGCCAACCGAACCATCACCTTGTTCGGACGGCAAGCCAAGCCGATCGCCTGGCGGCTCAAGGAGGGCGGAGGGTCTTTGTCGCTATCCTTCCCTGCCGGCATGCTCGACGCGGAAAATGGCTTCGAGCAGCGCTTGACGGTCCGTTATGACGGCGGGACCAGCGGGAAAAATCTGGTTCTCGACTGCGGTGGCCGCAGCATTGCCGTCAATGTCCAGGTGCTGCCGAAGACTGGACCCGGCATGCCGATCGAAGAAAACCGCATCATCGCGATCCCGGTCATTCCGGCACAAGACAACCTTGCCTGGGAAATCATTCCTCAATTGGGCAGCCAGGGCAGCAGCCTGCGATCAAAGCTCGACTTACCTTCGGTCGTCACGCCCGATCTGGCGGCGGCGCCTCCGCCCGCCCTCTACCCCTTTTCCAGCAGTTCCGCCGTCGGCGGCCGACTGAAGGTCACCGTCCTGCCGACCCATCCGCTGACGCCGGCCAACGGCCTGCGGCTCGGTGTCCGACTTGACGGTGGTCCCGTCCGGATCCTTGACTTCGCGTCCTTCGGCCGCAGCGACGAATGGCGGGCCAATGTGCTGTCCAACAGCGCGAGCCGCCTGATCGATATCAGTCACCTTGCCGCCGGAGATCATCAACTCGCCGTCACCGCCCTCGATCCAGGCATTATTCTTGATCGTATCGAGATCGATTTGGACGGCGCGATTGCCCATTATGGCGGGGTGGCGCAGCACCAGAGCGCGAAGACATTACATTGACGCGAGTCCGCGTCAATGTAATGTCTGAATCGCCCTCTAAATCATTGAATCAGAGACTGATGCGCTCGAGGATTGATACCATTATACCCGTGTGGTATTGACCCTACAGGGGTGGAAACTAGCTGCAGCTTCGTCCAAAGGATTTCGATGTCGTTCTCCGATCTCGTCGGCAAATTATCGCCGGACGACCCGTCTCCCCTTTATCTCCAGCTGCAGCGTGTCCTGCGTGAAGCGATCACTCGGGGTGTGCTGCCGGCGGACAGCGCCCTGCTGCCCGAGCGGGATCTGGCCGAGGAATATGCGGTATCACGAATCACCGTCCGCAAGGCGCTCGAAGGTCTAGCGGAAGAGGGACTGGTCAGCCGGCGGCGCGGTGCCGGATCCTTTGTTGCGGGTAGTCGGGTGGAGAAGAACTTCTCCATGCTTTCCTCCTTCTCCGAGGATATGATTTCGCGTGGCCGCAAACCACACAGCGTTTGGGTCAATCGGTCCGTCGGCAATGTGACGCCGACG
>Ga0116226_10001193_pt1 | contig 22558 bp, 17 predicted proteins | sample S1TSphfallax_FD_89692 | JGI IMG/M metagenome (GOLD analysis project Ga0116226, IMG submission 89692) | Host-associated microbial communities from peat moss isolated from Minnesota, USA - S1T2_Fa - Sphagnum fallax MG | ecosystem: Host-associated > Plants > Peat moss > Unclassified | place: USA... | reverse complement strand
TTGCTGACCGGTGCGGACCGCGGGTGTCTGAAGATCGATGCGCAGGGCGCCCGGTTGCGCGCTGAACGCGCCGCCGCAGCCGGCCAGCAGCGGCAGGGTGAAGAGAGCGCAGGCTCCGCTGCCGGCCTGGCGAATGGGCAGACCGCGCCGGTTATCCGCTGGCCAGCTTCGGGGCGTCGGAGCTGGGAGGCGCGATCCGGGCCGCGATTCAGGCAGCTTAGCTGATGACACGGCGCAGAAAGCCTCGCAAGCCGAGCGTGCCGAGGACGCCAAGCGAGATCAGGAGTCCCAGCAGCGTCGCAAGAGGAGGCATGTGCGGCACACCGGGGGTGAGCGCGGTTCGCAGCCCCTCGCTCATGTAGACGATCGGGTTGATCAGGACCAGGATCTGCAGCCAGCGAACATGCCAGAGAAGCGCCCAAGGGTAGTACACGCAGCCGAGAAAGGTGATCGGGATGACCACGATCGAGAAGACCAGGCCGATCTGCCGGGGCTGCACATTGGAGCCGATGGCGAGGCCGAGGGCGCCAGAGACGAGCCCGGCGAGTACCAGCGTAAGCACAAACATGGCCCAGTTGCTCACGTGCACGCGCACCGGGGCCGAAGGAACGATGTAGACCAGCGGGATGACCAGCAGGGCTCCCAGGATGCTCTGGAAGGCGCTGAAGCAGACTTTTTCGACCGCGACCGCGAAGACCGGCAGGGGCGACATGACGCGGTCATCGATCTCGCGGGTGATGCCGAACTCGCTCGAGAGCGGCAGCGCGACTGCGGCGATGCCGGTGAACATGATGGCCACAGCCATGAGTCCGGGGAGGAGAACCGTAGCGAAGTTGGTGCCGCCGACCATGCCCGCACCCTGGCCGATGCGCGGCATCAGGTAGGTGAAGACGAAGAGGAAGAGCAGAGGCTGCATCAGGATGCGCACGGCAAAGGGCACAAGCTCCCGCTGGAGCACGCGGAAGTCCCGCTGCAGCATGGCGAGAAACGCTGTGAGCGCGGAGGCGCGCATCGGTGCTGGGGAAGCAGCCACCGGCGCGATGGGTGACGCCGGTGCAGGGGCCTGGATTACGGATTCAGTCACGCAGCTCTCTCCCGGTGAGGCGGATAAAAACGGTTTCCAGGCTCGGCTCCTGGATGGACAGGTCGCGCACGCCAAAGGGCTCGGCCGCGAGGACCACCTTGGCCAGCAGGCCTTCTGTCTCCTTGGCGAAGATGCGAACCCCCTGTGCGGTGCGCTCGGCGCTGTCCACTTCGCTGAGCGCATCGAGCAAGGGGAGCAGCTGGCCGGCTGCCTCGACATCGCGCAGCCGCAGTTCTACGACGGTCGCCGCGCCAAGCGTCTTCTTGAGTTGCTGGGGAGTGTCGAGCGCCAGCACCTTCCCCTTGTCGACCACCGCGACCCGGTCGCAGAGCACGTCTGCTTCTTCCATGTAATGCGTTGTCAGCACGACGGTGATGCCCTCGCTTCGGAGGGCCCGCACCGCGTCCCACATGGCGATGCGGCTTTGCGGGTCGAGCCCGGCGCTGGGCTCATCGAGGAAGAGCACCGAAGGCCGATGCGCGATGGCGCGGGCGATCTGGACCCGTTGCTGCAGGCCGCCGGAGAGCTCCGAAGGGTAGGCGCGCTCGCGTTCGAGCAAAAGGAACTGGGCCAGCAGTTCGCGCGAGCGCTCCCGGGCGCGGGAGCCAGAAAATCCGAAGTAGCGGCAGTGGTAGTACAGGTTTTCAAAGATCGTGAGCGAGCGGTCGAGCGTGTTGTATTGCGGAACCACGCCGAGGTTCGCCCGGGCTTTGGAGGGCTGCCGCACCACGTCGATCCCGGAAATCGTGATGTCGCCGCCGCTGGGCAGAGCCCGGGTCGTGCACATGCTGATCGTGGTCGTCTTGCCCGCGCCGTTTGGCCCAAGCAGGCCAAAGATCTCGCCCTGCGCTACCTCCAGGTCGATTCCGTCTACGGCAGTCACGCGGGCCGGGCCACTGGTATAGACCTTGCTCAGGCCACGAATCTGAACCACCATGGGCGACCATCCTCGGGCCCATTATAGGGTGCACGGGTCAGAAGATGATTCAAGAGTGGTTTCAAGCAGGCATCAGGCGAAATTACGGCAGTGCGGCTTGCCGGACCTCCTTAGACCCCTCGGGATGCGTTCCGTGAAAAAAGCTGTGAAACGCCAGTTCAGGAAAAGCCAGCCACCCTCAGGCGGCCACATGGGCGCCGGATGATTTGTCCGGGAGGTCGCTCGAGGGCGGTTTCCGGGAGGCGTCAAGATCGGCATTGCGCATGGCGCGAAGATGGCGCAACTCCCTGCCGCTCAGCCGCCGCATCGTCTCCACCGAATAAAAAAGCTGCTTTCCGCAATCCAGGCAAACCATGTAGCTTTCGTCTTGTATTGTGAAGGGACGGGTAGTCCGATCATGTCTGCAACCGAGACAAAGATCGAGGGCTGCATCGCGAATGAGGCGGAAGGCGTGCATCGGAGAGTCTCCTGAAAGTAGAAGTAGCAGCGCTGACCAGCCGGGAAAAAGCTATGCCTGGGACTTTCTAGGTTTCTGCGCTGAACAGTCTTAAGATGCCTCAAATCGGGCTAAGTTGCTCCCATATTTATCTAGATTCCTGGCACGAAAGTTATCTATCAGTCCCGCGCATTCTGTGTTTCGAATTTGTACCCGAGATAAGTGCTAAGTCTTGCCGCGATCACGCAGATACTTCCATCCGGACGACGAGTTTCCCGAAGTGGGAGCCGCTCTCCATCGCAGCAAAGGCTGCCTGGGCCTGCTCAAGCGGATAGACCTTGTCGATGACCGGCATGAGTCTGGTTTGCGCCAGGGCGCGGTTCATCGCTTCAAAGTGCACTCGAGAGCCGACATAGATGCCGTGGACGTGAATCTGCTTGCGCAGGATCAAGGGCACCGCTACAGGCTCGTTTGATTGCGAGAGCACGCCGATCTGCGCGACGGTCCCGCCGATGCGCACTGCTTTGAGCGACTGGGAAAACGTGCCGGCGCCGCCCACTTCAACCACCACGTCAACGCCTTCGCCGCCGGTCTGCTCCACGGCCCAGCTTGCCCAATCCGGCTCCGCGCGGTAATTTACCCCCTCGTCCAGGCCCAGGGTCTTGGCCCGCGCAAGCTTTTCGTCGCTGCTTGAGGTGCCGAGCACGCGGGCGCCGAGGGCTTTGGCAAACTGGAGAGCGAAGATGGAGACGCCGCCCGTGCCTTGAATCAGGACAGTGTCCCCGCTCTTGGTTCCCGCTGCAAGGAGCGCGTTCCAGGCTGTGACGGCCGCGCAGGGCAGCGTGGCCGCCTGCTCGTAGCTGAGGTAGTCGGGGAGCGCGACCAGGCCTTGCTCAGGAAGCGCGACGTACTGCCGCATCATCCCGTCGATGTCGCCGCCGAGCGCACCCTTTGACCTGGCGGCCGAGGGCGCGCCGTCGAGCCAGTTCTGCATGAAGATCGCGGCCACTCGATCTCCGGGGGCGAACCGGGTCACTCCCGCACCGATCGCGACCACCTCGCCTGCGCCATCGGAGAGCGGAATGCGGGGCAGGGCGAGCCTCGGGTTATAGAACCCCTTGACCATCATGAGGTCGCGATAGTTGAGCGAGACGGCGTGGACGCGGACCAGCACCTGGCCCGGTCCGGGTTCCGGTTCCGGTTCGTCGAGAAGCGTCAGGTTGGCGATGCCGAACGAGGGGATCTTCCAGAGTTTCATTGGTTCTCCTGTAGGTGTTGGCTGGCCGCGTCTCAAGCAGCGCGCCTGGCTGGCCGCGAACAAAAGTGCGCCGATTTGCGGCTGGCGGACAGTTTCCTGCCCCAGACTCGCTACAATGAGACATGGCAAAGGGCTGGGAGAGCAAGTCAGTGGAAGATCAGGTAGCGGACCGGGCAGAAGAAGCGACGCGCGTGGCGAGCAAGGGCGCGGCAAAGCTTGACGGCCAGGTGCAACGCGAACGGCAGTCACTTGCTCTGCAGAGAGAGCGGATTCTTGATGAGCGCACGTCCAACCCGCATCGCCGCGCTGCTTTGGTCGCTGCCCTGGCAGAGATCGACGGGCGGATCGAGCGGCTTGGATAGGGCGGGGTTTCCTCAGCCTACTTCTGCGGTTTTTATCGCGAATGAGTGGCTCGACCCAGGTCTTAAACGCGAGATCTGGGCACCCGGAATTCCCGGGTCGGAATTCAAAGTCGAGACTCAGGACCGGCGGTGAATCAGTAGAGAGTTCGCCTGGTCGATCGAGGTCAGCAGCACCCGGGCGATATTGACATGCGCGGGCCTGCTGGCGGTCCAGACGATCGTCTCGGCTACATCGGCTGGCGTGAGCGGCGTAACCCCGGCATAGACCTTGGCGGCGCGCGCCTGGTCGCCGCGAAAGCGCACGCTGCTGAAGTCAGTCTCGACCATGCCGGGGTCTACGGTGGTCACGCGCACGGGTGTGCCGAGCAGGTCCTGCCGCAGGCCGTCGTTGATGGCGCGCTCAGCCGCCTTGCTTGCACAGTAGACCGCGCCGCCGGGGTAAGTCACCTCCCCGGCAGTCGAGCCCAGATTGATGACGTGGCCACGGCCGCGCTCAACCATGCCCGGTACAACCGCTCGCGTCACGTACAGCAGCCCCTTCACGTTGGTGTCGATCATCTCGTCCCAGTCCTCGGGCCTGCCCTCCTGTACCTTGTCGAGCCCGCGGCTTAGTCCGGCATTGTTGACCAGGATGTCGATCGCGCGCCAGGCCTCGGGCAGATCGTCCAGCGCCTGGGTCACAGCGGAGTTGCTGGTCACGTCGAGCGCTATCAGGTGCACGTCCGCCGCGCCCGCTTCGCGCAGCTTTGGTTCGGCCTGCTGCATGCGGTCGAGCCGCCGCGCCGCAAGCAGCAGCTTCGCGCCCTCGGCGGCAAAGGCATAGGCGGTCGCCTCGCCGATGCCCGCGCTTGCGCCCGTAATCAGTACGATTGCACCCTTCAACTTCGTTGCTGTCGGCTTCGCCGCTTGCTCGGTCACTTCGCCTCGACTCCCCTCGCTTCATTCTGGACCTGTTGATAATACCCTGCCGCCCAGTCCGACTCGCCGAGGCCAGCCTCACGAGCTGCGTGCAACTCCTGCTGGAAGAGATCCGCCAGGGGAGTGCGGATGCCTGTCTGCTTGGCTGCCTCGCGGAAGAGGCGAGTGTCCTTGATGCCGAGCGATACGGTGGCCCCGGGCTGTGCGGGTGGATGGAGCATGACCTTACCGTAATTGGCGTAGAAGGGCGACTGGAAGAGCGCGCTGTTGATCGTCTCGAGGTAGAGTTCCAGGGCGACGCCGTGAGCGCCGGCAAAGACCAGGCCCTCGGAGAGTGAGGCGATCATGGCGGTGATCAGGAAGTTGCCGCCCAGCTTGACGGCGAGGGCGGCCGAGGGCGTCTCGCCGACCAGGGTGTAGCCGCGGCTGAACGTATCGAGCACCGGCAGCAGCGGTGTGACGACCTCATCCTTGCCGGCGATCGCGAGCCAAAGCTTGCCCTCGGCGGCGACGTTCGGCCTGCCGAAGACCGGCGAGGCGATAAAACGCTGTTCGAGGCGAGCGTGTTCGCGGTCAAGCCGGTCAGCCAGCGCCACGCTGATGGTGCTGAGCGAAACATGCGCTGCGCCACTCGGGATGGCGGCGAGCGCGCCCTGCTCGAAGAGAATGCTTTCGAGAGCGGGGTCGTCATGCACCATGGTGAAGACGAGCTCCGCGTCTTGGACGGCGAGAGCCGGAGTCGCAGCCACCGCCGCGCCGGCCTTCTCAAGCGAATCGGCGGCCGACGCAGTCCGGTTCCATACAGTCACGCTGTAGCCGCGCTCGATGAGCAGTTTCGCGATGGCGCTGCCCATCTGGCCCAGCCCAAGGAAGGCGATCCGCATATAAGTTCCTGGCCCCCGGTGTCGCAGATATAAGCCTAGGATGCGCCGCAGGTGCGAGAGTCGCAGGGCGAGTGCGGATGCGAGTTGTGCGCAGCAAAAAGGGAGACCCGATGAGCGGCGTCTCCCCCTGCGCAAGCGGATGTGCGGAAGCTTAGCGGCCTGCTGCTTACTGGCCGCCGGGCGCGGTTTGTTGATCCACGCCGATCAACCCACCCGAGACCACCATCTGTACGCGGCGATTCTCCGCGCGCCCGGAGGCCGTACTGTTGTCGGCGACGGGGTCGGCCATGCCAAAGCCGGTTGCGGTGAGGTTGGCCTGCGGCACGCCCTGCGCCACCAGGAAGTCGCCTACTGCCTGCGCGCGCTCCTCGGAGAGCTTCTGATTGAAGGCCTCGCCGCCCACGTTATCTGTGTATCCTTCCACCTGCAGCTTCAGGCCGGGGTAAGCGAGCAGAATCCCCGAGACCTTGGCGAGCTTCACCTGGGCATCCGGCTTGAGGGTGTATTTGCCGGTGTCAAAGAGCACATCGGACATATTGACGATGAGTCCACGCGCGCTTTCTCGCGTATTGAGCACCTGATTCAGCTGCTCTTTGAGCTTCTCACGCATCTGCTCGGTCTGGCTGACAGCCTGCTGCTGGGCCTGCTGGGCTTGCGCGGCAGCCATTTGAGCCTGCGCGGCCTGGGCCTGGGCTGCGGCCTGCTGGGCTGCGGCCTGCTGAGCCGCTAACTGGGCTTGTTGAGCCTGCATCTGCGCCTGCTGAGCCTGGAGTTGAGACTGCTGCGCGCTCTGCTCCGCCTCTTGCTGTTGCTGCTTCAGGCGAGCCTCGTCCTCTTCCTTGCGCTTGCGAATGGCGATAATGCGGGCATCCTCAGCGGACTGGACAGCAGCGCGGGCATAGGTAATCTCCTGCTTGCGCTCGCTCTTCTTCTCGTCCATCGCCTGCGCATTCTGCAGATTCTGCATAGCGGTCTGGAAGGTGTCGGCGGCATAGGTAGAAGCGCCCTCAGCCTTGGCGATCTGTACCGCATTGATCGCCTCGTATAACTCGAGCGGAGACTTCTCGTTGCGAGTGATGGGGTTAAGCACCGCGTTCTGGCTGGCCATGGTCGCATAGGCGCCGCGCGGCAGCAGCAACACGTGTGCATTTACCGGCTGGATGATGCCCTGGGTCTTATCCGGCAGCACGACATTCTGCAATACGACTACGTCGCTTGGCATATGCACGTCGAAGTAGGGCTCGGCGGTGACGATAAGCGCGAAGGACTGCAGGTTGGTCGTGACCTTGATGCTGTTCTTGGTCCCATCCGGCAGAATCTCGCCCAGCGCCTGAGGACTGCCCTGTGGCGTAATCGCCCACAGTACGTACGTCAGATACTCGACGCCGAAACTATTGGCCGGCTTGAGTCCTTCAAAGTGCGCGTCGATGCTGATCTGTCCGCGATTGCTCTGCACCGTTGCCGAACCTTTCGCCTCGGGCAGAAGCGCGGTCCCCTCAAAGCCGATCTTGGTTGAGCCGCTGCGATTGAAGTAGTTGATTGCGGGTATATCGCGGCCGACCACCTGCACCTTGTACACAGGCACCTGGCCGGGGCTCATCGTGGCCTGGTTCGCCTGTGGCTGCGGCCACTTGTCGGTGGCTGTGGGATTCATCTCCTGCGCATGCACAGCAGTAAAGCTAAGCGAACCTAAAACGAGAGCGGCCGGCACATATCGTGACAGTCTGAATATCGTCATAAAATAACCTCTGTGACCAACGGTGATGTCGCCCTCGGATAACTTGCGGGGCAGGCGCTTATAGTTGGTCGTACACATGCAATGGATGCGATTCTCGCCGGCAAAGAGGTCCAGCCGGCAGAAAATGAGCAAACTGCCCGGAATTTAACATGGGAACTCGGGTTGCTTACCGAATTGAGAAAAACAAACTTAAGTGCGGGCTCGACGGAGTTAGAGCACTCCAGCAAATCCGCGCCGCGCCGATGGGACCGCGCACGCCGGGAAATTTAGGGTCACTCCTCCCGCGGGAAAAGTGACCCCGGCTCAACCTGCTGCGAATGCTTTATCGCATCGCGGAGTCGATCTCATTGATCCAGCCGGGAGATTTGAGAATTTCGCGCGGCTTGGAGCCGTCGGACGGGCCGACCAGGCCATCGCGCTCCATCATATCGATCAGATGTGCGGCGCGGCCGTAACCGATGCGCATGCGCCTCTGCAACAAGGATGTGGATGCCTTGCCGAACTCAAAGACCAGCCGCACCGCATCGTCAAAGAGCTCGTCGTCGGCATTCTCGTCCTCGGGTTCGGCATCAAGATCGCGTCCCTTGTCATCCTTGGGAGAATCGAGGAAGCCCTCGACGTACTGCGCGTCGCCCTGCGCCTTCCAGAAAGCGACGACGCCCGAAATTTCCTTCTCTGTAACGAAGGGCGCGTGTACGCGCTGCAGCCGCGAAGTGCCCGGAGGCAGAAAGAGCATATCGCCGCGACCCAGAAGCGACTCGGCGCCATTTGAGTCGAGGATGGTGCGCGAGTCGGTCTTTGAGGCCAGGCGAAAACTCATGCGTGTCGGCACATTCGCCTTGATCAGTCCGGTGATGACATCCACGGAGGGCCGCTGCGTCGCAAGCACGAGGTGGATGCCAACCGCGCGCGCCATCTGAGCGAGCCGGGTGATGGCCTCTTCTACATTCGACTTGTCGAGCATCATCAGGTCGGCGAGTTCGTCGATGATGATCATGATGTAGGGCAGCGGCTTTTTATCGGCCTCGGGCACATCGCGTTCATCGATGTCGTCGAACATATCCAATGTGCCTTCAGCGAAGAGTTTATTGTACTGGTCGATGTTACGTACTGATTTCGATGCGAGTAACTTGAGCCTGCGCTCCATCTCGCGCACAGCGTTGCGCAGAGCATTTGCGGCAAGCTTCGGCTCGGTGATGATCGGGGTGAACAGATGAGGAATCCCCTCGTACATGCCGAGTTCCACCCGCTTCGGGTCAACCAGAATCAAGCGCACCTGCTCGGGCGTGGCCTTATAGAGAATCGACATGATCATCGCGTTAATTGCGACCGACTTACCCGAGCCGGTCGAGCCGGCGATCAGTACATGCGGCATCGTCGCAAGGTCGGCGACGACGATGCGGCCATTGATGTCCTTGCCCATCGCAATTGTAATTTTCGACTTGGAGTGCGTGAAATTATCGGCTTCAATCACGTCACGAAGCCAGATTGTCTCGCGTGTGTGGTTAGGCACCTGGATGCCGACGGTGCTCTTGCCGGCCATGCGCTCGATCAGGATGCTCTCGGCGGCCATGGCCAGGCACAGGTCCTCCGCAAGGCCGGTAACTCGCGAATATTTCACGCCTGCGTCGGGGCGGAACTCAAATGTCGTCACCACGGGGCCCGGGTTGATCTGCACGACCTGGCCGCCGACATCGAACTCCGCGCATTTTTCAATCAGCACCTGCGCCTCGGCGCGCAACTCTTCTTCGCGTATCACCTGCGACTCTTCGGCGCGGTGCAAGAGGGTCGATGGCGGTAATTTATAGGCGCTGTCAAATCCGGCGACCGACTTCTGCGTGACAGTGACCGGACGAGTCTCGATATCGGCGCGTTTGCTGAAGGCGATGCCATCATAGGTGCGGGCCGCGGCCGGCGTGGGCGCGGAGTCTCGAGTTTCAGACGGGGCTCGATCGAGTGCCCCGGGGAATGGAAGCGCGTTGGAACTCTGGGCCTGCGGGTCTTCGTCCCAACCGGTAGCGACCGGGCGCGGCGCAGGGTTCGCGATTGCTTCTGCGCCCGGCTGCATATCGGCAAAACCGCCCCGGCGCGCGGGCATCGCTTCCCTGTCATCGGCGCAGAGTTCGCGGCGCGGCCCTCTTGCGGCGGCCAGTGCCGGCTCCTGCGCGGAGCTCTTTGCCTCCGCCCGCCGCGCTTTATCGAGTTGCTTCTGCTGCGCGGCCAACTCGCGCGCGGCTTGCTTTCCGGCCTTTGCCTGCGCCCGGCGAAGCTTCCAGTTTACGTAGCGGTCGCGCCATGCGGCGAGGAAGGCAAAGTGCACCAGCGCCCAGTCGCGCGCCGAATTGAAGCTGAAGCTTGTCGTCAGATAGAGACCCAGGCCCAGCAGGCTCGCCACCAGGACGCAGGCCCCGGGAAAGTTTATCTGTGCAACCAGCAGATCGGCGAGAAAGCGGCCCGTCAACCCCTCGACAGGCAGCGCTGCAAAGAGCCGCAGATACCCCGGCAGAAGCGCAAACGCGGCCGGCCCAAAGAGCAGGCAAAGAGCGACCCCCACCAGCTTTACCGCCGGCGAAGCAGCGGGCCGGCCGCGGAGCCAGACCCAGCCCAGCGCGCTTACGAGCAGCGGGAGTCCATACGCCGAGGCTCCTTCAAGTTGCAAGAGGAGATCGCTGAGCGTTGCCCCCAATCGTCCAGTCCAGTTATGGATCGGGTGGCCGGTCGCAGAGACTGTATCGAGCGAGGCGTCTGCGGGGCTGTAGGAGACGAGCGCGAGAAAGAAAAGGACCGCGGCTACCAGCAGCATGACGCCGACCACCTCATTGAGCCGGCGATAGCGGGTAGGGGTAACGAACAGCTTCAATGGCTTCATGGTGGGCGCGCACGTAGGCTCTCCGCGCCAGGCGCGGGCTACACGGCGAGAACCTCCAGAGCCCTCACAGTATCGCAGAGGAGCCGTGGCGAAGGGAAGGCAAAGTTCCCCTGGGAATCGAGATGCTTACGCCCTGCACCGGCACCGGACAGACGCGCGGCGCGCAACCGGTTACTCTCTGATAGGGCGCGAGGGAGCCAGGCTAAACGGGGGCGAGTGGATGTGTTTTTCAGCTGCGGCGAACTTTGTGGGGAGCGGAGTTCTGGCCGCCATCGGTGTGTTGACGCTGACCAAAGTCAAGCATCGTCGAGAGCTTCTGTTTGCTTCCTTGCCGACCCTGTTCGCGGTGCACCAGTTCATCGAGGGATTCGTGTGGCTGGGGCTCGATGGGGTGCTCTCCAAACAGGCTGCGCACAATATGGGAGCAGCATTCGTGCTGTATGCCCAGGGCTTGCTGCCGTTCGTGCTGCCCTTGAGCGTGCTGCTCTTTGAGCCCAGCCGCCGGTGTCGCATCCGTATGCTGCCGTTTGTGATCGTGGGCGCGGGCACGGCGCTCTACATGCTGTGGGGGCTCGCTGCCTATCCACTGCAGGTCTACGTGCGGGCCAACAGCATCGTGTATGTGAACCATGCGACGAACAACGACGCGGCAGCGGTGCTCTATGTGATTGCCACATGCGGGTCGCTGTTTTTTTCGAGGGTGCGCGATATGGTCGTGTTCGGCGCGGCGAATCTGCTGATTCTGCTGGTCGTGATGGCGGTGAAACGATATGCATTCACTTCCTTGTGGTGCGCCTATGCAGCGGCTGCCAGCGTGATCATTCTGGCCTATTTCCGGAAGAGCCAACTGAACCGGCCATTCCGCTATGCCGAAGCGACGTAATGTGAGAGCGCACCTAACTGCATGCACAGCGCCTCTTATTGAATATGCTGGCATCGTCGGCAGCGCGGCTACGGTACCTAGGGAATCTGTAACATGAAGTTATGATCTGCTACGTTTCTCGCAGGTTGCCTTCCACTCCGCCCTCGCTGGTGGCGGGTTTGCAGCCAAGCCATGCTGAAGGAACCTTCCTTGAAATACTTTCCAAGTGTACTGTCTCTCGTATTCGTAGTGATCTGCGCGCCTGTGGTCCGCGCGCAATCCTATAGCGCCACGTATGTGTTCGGCGACAGCTTCTGCGACACAGGCAATATTTTTCTCGCAACCTACGGGACGACTCCAGCCTCACCTTATTTCGAAGGGCGCTTTTCGAATGGGCCTCTCTGGGTGGATAAACTGGCCGGCTCTCTGCACTTGCCGATCGCGCCACTGCTTGCGGGCGGAACCAATTACTCTTTCGGGGGCGCCAAACTGCTGCAGGAAGACCTTATTCCAAGCATACCGGTGCAGCTTGAATTTTACCTTTGGCTGCATGGCGGCCAGGCTGATCCCGATGCCCTCTATGTGCTCGAGGGCGGCATCAACGATGTACTCTTCGTGAATTCCGGCTCCTCGCAGCAACTGGGCCAGAATATAGCCAATGCGCTGTTTGCGCTTGAAGTTGAGTTGCGCGCAGCGGGCGCCAGGCACATTCTTATCGTCAACCTGCCGGAGATTGGACTTATACCAGCCGACTCGTCCGATGCAGCCTTCGCCTCGGCTGCATCAAACAGCGCAGACCTTGCACTGCGGTCCTTGTTCGAAGCCGCCAAATCGACCCAGGGCATAGAGATCGGCATTCTGGATATGCAGGCATTTTCTCAGGCGGTTAAGAATGATCCGCGGCAATACGGATTTACCAGCATTACTACGCCGTGCCTTTCGGCTACCAACCAGGTGTGCGCCAACCCATCGCAGGTTTTTTTCTGGGATGCGGTACACCCTACTACGACCGCTCATGCGTTGATGGGGGCGCTTGCGGAAGCCCAGGTACAACATTGATTCATCCTCACAGTGAGCGGACCCGCAGCTGCAGCGGGTCCGCTCTCGTGGGTGAGCCGTGGATTTATGATGCTGCGAATAGTTTTGCCCCGAAGAGCATCAGCACGATCGCGAGCACGATCCGGTAGATCGCAAAGATCGTAAATCCATGCTTGCGGACAAAGCCGAGAAACCACTCGACGACGCCGAGCGCTACCACAAACGAAACCACCATGCCGATCGCGAGAATGATGTAGCCATGCGCGCTGACGTGCAGGGGCGCGATGGCGGGCTCGCCTGCGGTATGTTTGGGATGGATCGTTTTGAGGAACTCGTAGCCTGTGCCGGCGACCATGACCGGGATTGAGACCAGGAAGGAGAACTCGAGCGCAGCCAGGCGCGTCATGCCTACCAGCTGTCCGCCGACGATCGTCGACATGGACCGCGAGGTGCCCGGAAAGACTGCGGAAGTCACCTGGCAGAGGCCGATCCAGACCGCCTGGCCGACCGACATCTGGTCGACATCCTTGGTCTGCGGGTCGTTGTTCGACGACCACCAGTCGATCGCCCACATAAGGATGCCGCCGATCAACAGAGCCAGTTCCATCACACGCAGGCTCTCGAGGTGCTTGCCGATCGTCTTCTCAAGCAGCAGCGAGGGAATCGCGGTGACCACAAACGCCATCATGACCAGCGTGAGCGGGTGGTTCCAGATGGTGCGGTCGCCCTCCTCGCCTTGCGGAAAGGTGCGGACGAAGGTAATGATGCGCGCGAGAAAGAGCAGAACCAGGGCCAGAATCGCGCCCAGCTGAATGACCACCGTGTACATCTTCCAATAGGGATCGGTGAGGTCGAGACGAAGCAGTGCTTCGACGATCCGCAGGTGCGCGGTTGAGCTGACGGGCAGGAATTCAGTAAGACCTTCGACGATGCCAAGCAGGACAGAAACCAGATAATCGTTCAACAGTGTTCCTTTATGAGACGCTAGTGATGCAGTTGTTATTGGCGATCGCTGCCGTAGACCGGGATTTGCTGCTCCACTTTGTATACCAGACTCGCGCCGCGGGCGGCCCAGTCGCTCTGCCCATACTTGGCCATGAGCCTCGCGGAGAGCTGCTTGACGGCGCCGCGATCGTCGGCGGCCTTCTTCTCATCGCCGTCAGCCACCCACATATCCCCGGCGCAGGCCAGCCGCCAGGCCGCCTTGTAGAGCGCCTCAGGGGCGTGCAGGGACTCGGGCCGCTCATCGGCGTATTTGACGTAGTAGCCGGCTTCCTTCTCCGGACATTTTTCGGATCCCTGCCAGTCTCCACAGAGTTTATTGTCAATCAATTCATACGCGGCAAAGTCGGCCCACTTGCTGCCGGCAAAATACTTCTCGATCTTCTTCATCTCGGACTCATCGGGCAACTCGCGCAGGTAGTTTTCCTTTTCGTGGGCCGAGGGCAGCGTCGCGGCATCTTCTCTCTGTAGCTGCCAGCGGATGTCGGCCGAACGCCAGGCGGCCTCGCCCAGCCGTGGAGACTGTGGAAAAATCACGGTGACCATGCGATAGAGACGCCGGGCATCTTCGGCGGCGCCGGGCGCCGAGTGGGGCTCGCTCGCGGCCTGCTCGGTCGAGATGGCTTCGCCAAAGAGAATCGCGTCGCCCTGCGGCGTATCAGTGTTGATGATCCCTTTCGCCTCGACCCAGCCTGAGATGGGCTGGTTCGCCCGGTCGTTTGAGAATGCGGGCACGTCCTGTTCTCGGACAGTTTCAATATCGGTGTTGGCGTAGACGCGCAGCCAGTCGCCGCTGTGCTCGAGGATGACCATCTCGCGGCCGGGCGTGACCGTGGTCAGTTTCTCCGACGTTGCATCGCCCTGCACATAAAGCGGCGTGGGGTGGATTACAGTCGCACGCGCTGCGTCTTTCGGCGGCGGCGGGAGCGGCTTTTGTGCCTGCGCCTCGATCGCGGTCAGCGAGCAGAGGGCGAGCACCAGTGCGCCGGTGAGCGAGAGGGCGCAGGTGCGCACTCGCGGCAAACCGGGCGGGCGAGAGTCTCGGGGATCGACCATGGCTTCTATTGTCGCGCATGGGTTTCGGCGTCTGTCAAAGCGCGGAGCTGGCGGCTGCTGTTTATTCCCGGCATAAGACTTTTCAATACAAAAATTTTTGTGACTTCAAAATACCGCTCTGCAAGTACTCTTGCCTCAGTAGAAATGCCGGGCGGTTGTTGTCGTGTATGTGGATGCTTACCTGCCTGCCCAGTGGACGCTGTTCCTGGTTATGAAACGCACAGGGTCGCTCGTTTGGAGAGGCCAGCCGTAGGAACCACTCCCCCAAAAGTGCGGCCGGGTTCGCGGCAGCGCAAGCCGTAGCCCACCGCCAGGCATGATTGCGGACGCGCATTTTTTACTGCATGGATTCACCCCATACTCGGGGCGGCGGCTTGCCCGCACGCCTTTCTCGCGAGGCACTGCAGGTCCATTGCTGATTATCTCCGGGTTCCGTACTCGCTACGTTCCGGTCCGCAGCCAGGGCGGTATTGCGCTTGGCAACACGAGCGCGCAGCAACTTCATTCGCTTTCGTGAAAATAACATTGCCGTCACCATGTACCACTTCTTAAGGAGAGTCATTTGCTCAGTAAGCGTTGCCAGCTGTGTTTTGCCGCCGCATTGTCGCTCATCTCTTTGACCGCCGGAGCAGTGGCTCCGCAAGTGCAGTTTCCGCTCGATGCACTTACCCCCCAGGAATACTGGACGATCTATCAAACCCTGCGAGCCGCCGGCCACTCGGGCGAGAAGACCATCTTCGCAAGTGTGTTGCTGCACGAACCTGACAAGCAGACTGTCCTCGCGTGGAAGCCGGGCGACCCGATTGCGCGTGAGGCTGACGTGGTCATCCTGGACGGCGGTAAGTCCTATGCCGCGCTGGTCGATGTTGCCGGTAAGAAAGTGGAGGACTATCACGAACTCAAAGGTGAGCAGGCGAATTTCACAAGCGAGGAAGAGCACGAGGTCAACGAGGCGATCAAGCACGATCCGCGCATCCTGGATGCTTTGAAGAAGCGTGGAATCACCGACCTGCGCTTTACGACCTGCTTCGCCACGCCTGCCGGATTTATTGATCTGCCGGAGCAGAAGGATCCCTCGCGGCGCATCGGCTGGGGCGGCTGCACCGATGGTGAAGGCGCGATCTCGGGCGAGTGGGATCGTGAAGTGCCGGGTATCTTCTTTGTCGTCGACATGACCACCAAGAAGGTTCTGCGAGTGAGTGATTACGGGGCTGTGCCGATCCCGGAGACGACTGGAATTTATGACGGAATGGGCGGCCCCGCGCTGCCTGGAACCAAGCCCATCATGCTCTCGATGCCAGAGGGTCCGAGCTTTACGATCGACAAGGGACTTATCTCGTGGATGAACTGGCGCTTCCGCTTCCGCATTGATCCGCGTGGCGGCGTCATTCTGAATAATGTCGGCATCGAGGATAAAGGCGCGCTGCGGTCCGTCATGTACGAGGGCGGTTTATCTGAGATGTATGTGCCCTACGAGGACCCGGAAGAGACATGGAACTCGCACGTATTTCTCGACGCGGGCGAATATTTTATGAACACTGGCCTCGGCATGCTCAAGCCGTTAGTTGCCGGAATTGACTGCCCGGATTATGGAGTTTTCTTCTCGACCTTTATGGCTCGCGAGGATGGTGCGCCTTTCGAGCGGCCACAGACGGTGTGCCTCTTTGAGCGCACCAAGGGCGACCCGGCGTGGCGGCACAGCGATGAGAACGGAACCTTCGGGCGGCCTTCGCGCGAACTGGTTTTGCGCAGCGTCGCGACGGTTGGAAATTATGATTACATTCTCGACTGGCGATTTGAAGAGGACGGCACGATCGTCGGCGCAGTCGGCGCGACCGGCATTCTTGAAGTCAAGCCAGTCTCTGATACCAATGCGGCAAACGGCTTATCGGCTGGGCTTGAAGATAAGAACGCACCGGGCGGTCCGGTCGAGTTCGGCACGCTCATTGCGCCCGGCATCGACGCTGTCGACCACGATCATTTCTTCTCCTTCCGCATGGATCTCGACGTGGACGGAACGGCGAACTCGTTCATGAACGACAAACTCGTGCAGTACAAGATTCCCAGCAACAAGGAGACCTATGGACGCCACGTCATCTGGGCGATGCAGCCCACGATGCCCAAGACCGAGAGCGAGGCGAAGGAAGATGTGAGCCTCGAGCATCCTGCAATGTGGCGCATTATCTCGGACAAGAAAGGGCCGCTCGGCCTGCCGACCGGCTACATGATTTCGCCCGGTCTGACGGCGGCTACGCTGCTGCCGCTCGACGAGTGGCCATCCAAGCGCGCCGCATTTGCGGATCATCAACTCTGGATTACCGCATACGATCGCGACGAGCGTTACGCCGCAGGCAAGTATGTGACCGGGAGCCGCGGCACGGATGGATTGCAGGAGTGGACCAAGAAGAATCGCAATATCATGGACACCGATATTGTGGCCTGGTACACAGTCGGGTTTCACCATAATCCGCGCGCCGAGGACTGGCCGCAGATGCCGACGATGTGGCATGAGTTTGAACTGATGCCCTTTAACTTCTTTCCGAAGAACCCTGGCATGGATTTGCCCATGAAGCCGTAAGTAGCAGTTAGTAAGTCAGCCGCGACGCCTCTCGGCGCCGCGGCTGATTTCTAAAGACAATTAGAGGGCATCCCGCTGCGCCCCAGAAAAATTCCGCTGTTCTTTAGGAGTGAACCGTGACCACATACCGTTTGACTTCAACGGCTCGCCAGTTTCGTCTCTTCGCCATACTGTTCGTTATGGCGGCCTGCCTGCAGAACTTGAGCGCTTTCGCACAGTCCACCTTCGGCAACATCGTCGGCACTGTTACAGACAGCGCGGGCGCCGCCATCGCGAACGCGCAAGTCACTCTTGTCAATACAGGCACCAACCTCAAGCGCACTGTCTCGGCGAATGCGAGCGGTGAGTACGCCTTCAACATCATCGACGCGGGCACCTATACGGTGACCGTCGAAGCGCCCGGGTTCAATAAGGATGAGTTCTCAAGCCTGGTGCTGCAGGCGCGCGAAACCAAGCGTGTCGATGCGACCCTTGGGGTCGGCTCGGATGTGCAGACGGTTGAGGTGCAGGGCTCGAACGAGGGCGTCATCACGACGGAAACCTCGCAGCTCGCATCGACGGAAACCAACGAGCAACTGACTGATCTACCGGTTGCGATCTATGCGCATGCGAACGGTTCGACCAGCCCGATTACCACGCTGACCCAGACCAACCCGGGCGTGCAGATCGATGACTCTGGCGACCTGGTGATTGCCGGAGCCACGCCGGCGCTGCTTTCGGTTACGCTCGACGGCATTGCCAGCGTAAGCGTTGAGAATAGCGGTCCACTCGACGAGTTATTTCCTTCGTTCAATTCGATCTCGGAGATTCGTGTCTCCGAGACGAACAACAACGCTGAATATTCCGGCGTTGCCGATATTACGACGACCTCGCGCGCCGGCACAAATCAGCTGCACGGCGGAGTGTTTGAGAATCACGAAAACACTGCGCTGAATGCGGGCAATAATTTCACCGGCGCCAATCCAAAGATCATTATGAATAACTTTGGCGGTTTCGTCGGTGGGCCTGTTTCTGTGCCCCATTTGTATGATGGGCACGACAGGACGTTCTTCTTCGCGAGCTACGAGTCGCTGCACCTGCCACGGGAGTCGCCCCTGCTGCTGAGCGTGCCTTCAATCGCCATGCGCTCTGGCGACCTGACCAGCTATCTTGCCCAACAGGGCTCACAGAGCAGCTGCGCCGGCGCTGCGAGCGGTGCTGTATTCAACACCGACTGCACCCCGTTAACCGATGCTTCGGGCAATACCGTTGTTCCGGTCTCGCCGATCGCCGCCAACGTCATCAAACTTTTTTATCCGCTTCCCAATGTCGGGTCGCCGGACTCGTATCAAAATAATTACGCGGTGAATTTCCCGGCCCCAATTACGACCAACCAGGGCGATCTCCGGCTCGACCAGACCTTTACCGCCAAGCAGTCTGGCTTTCTCCGGTTCAGCTATAAGATGCGCAACGTCGTCAATCCGCCCAACCCTACCGCGGGGGGCTTCGCCATCAATGCAGGGTCTCCACTCCAGGGTGGGTACGGGCAGCCTGAGGACGATGAAGGCTTCACGCTTGCGCACACCTACCTCATTGCGCCCACCCTGATTAATGAATTTCGCACCGGCTTCAATGCGTTCCGCACAGCGGCGACGGTGAACGTAAACACGCAACAGATACTCGCTCAATCCGGTATCGGCGTTCAGGATGTCGATACTTCGCCTGAGTCGCCGGACGTCACTATTCCGGGCTTCATCAATACGGCTGGCGGCAACCCCTCCCGGCAGGGCTCCGGCATCTTCGAGCTTTTGGATAATGTGACTTGGACCAAGGGCCCACACACGCTCAAGTTCGGCTTCGACTTCAAGCGGATGACCGACCACGACGATAACGTATTTGGCAGCTACCGCTCAGGCCAGTACACATTCAATGGCAGCTCCCCTACCGGCGCGAGCATCGGCGACCCATTCACCGAATTCCTGCTCGGCTACCCGGATTACTCCATATACGCCACAGTCACGGATCCAAATATGGACGGCCTTGGCTACTCCTACGCATGGTACGGGCAGGACGACTGGAAGGTGACGCCGAAGCTTACGCTTAACTTCGGACTCCGCTATGAACTGCACCCGCCGCTCAAGGAAATTAACTACGACACGGCGGCCTTTGATCCAAGTTACTCAAACGGCGGCGTCAACGGCGCAGTCGTGGTGCCGAACACCAAGTCGCTCGCGCTCACCGATCCTGACTTCGCTACCTCGATCGCGCCGACGCCGATCCTAACCGCAGCGCAGGATCATATCCCCGAGAAGCTGCGCTACACGGCGCTCGGCGATTTTGGCCCGCGCATCGGCTTCGCCTGGCGCCCGATGAATAACGACAAGACCGTGATTCGCGGCGGCTGGGGTAACTTCATTGAGTCCCCGCTCGGCTTCTCGCTGGTCTCCGGCTGGAGCGTCAGCGCCAGCTTCGTCGGCCAATACAGCAACGATTACAACCAGTACACCACCCCCACCAACCCCAACACCCCTGCGGCTCCCATCCTTACTTCTGGTCCGCTGTATTCACTGGCCAACCCGCTGCCTGCAACGCTCGGCCAACAAGGCGCGGCAAACTTCGAGTACTGCTTCCCGATTCACTACAAGGACCCCTCGGTCCAGCAGTGGAACCTGACTGTCGAGCAGGATCTCGGCTACGATATCGGTCTGCGTCTTTCCTACGTCGGCTCGCATGGCAAGAATCTCGAGTCGTTCGAGAATCTCAACCAAGTCCCCGCCAACACCATAGGCTATGCCGCCGCGTCGGCGAATGTGCCGTTTCCTTACTGGCAGATACTGCAGAGCGTATATAACGTCGGCGAGAGCAACTACAACGCGTTCTACGCGGTGGTCACCAAACGGCTTGCGCATGGCTTCGAGTTCCAGTCGTCCTATGTGTACACGCGGGATCTCTCGGATGAAGGTGGCGCCGTGCCCAGTTCCCTGCCGGGCGCGGGCGGCAATTACGTGTCAGACCGCTTCCATCCGGGTCTCGACTACGGCAACGTCTCCTACGACCGGCGGCATCGTTTTGTGACCAACGGGCTCTATACCCTTCCGCTAGGCCGTGGGCAGATGTTCCTCTCGGGCGCCAATCGGCTGGTCTCTGCGTTCGTTGGCGACTGGCAGTTAGGCGGCGTGCAGATCTGGCAGAGCGGCCCGTTCCTAACCCCATATGAGGAGTCGGACGATCCAGCCGGCACCAATGAGGTCAACACCATTGGCTTCTCCCGGCCCGATCGCGTGTCCGGTGTGCCACTCTATCTGAAGGTACCCGGACCGAACCCGCAGTTCCTCAACCCGGCGGCGTTCACCGCGCCTGGTGGTGGCGCCTACGGCACGGGCAACAACATCGGCCGGTTTGGCAACTCGCGGGTCGGCTCGATTGTTGGCCCGGGAACCGTCAACACCTCGCTCTCGCTGCTCAAGAGCATCTCGATCACTGAGGCGGCCAAGCTCGAGCTCGGCATCTCGGGCTCGAATATCTTCAACCACCGCAACTATGAACCGCCAAACACAGAGACCGATGTCAGTTCGTATGGTCAGAGTTCGGCGCTGCAGACTGCCGAGGGCGCTGGGCCGCGTAACCTGCAGATTACGGGGCGGATCAGCTTCTAGCGCTCTAACTGAGGGCGAAGGCAGGGCTGCTGCGGAACCAAGCAGCCCTGCCTTTCCGAGGGCTGCTTACGCCCGTTGATCAGGATGGCCGAGCAGTTCCTTGAGCATGGCGGGCTCGATGTTGCTGCCGCTGACCACCGCGACAGCCTTTCGATAGGGCAGCATCGCCGGCTGATGGAAGAGCAGGGCCGCGGTGGCTACGGCGCCGCTCGGCTCGGCAATCAGCCCGGTGAGCTCATAGATCGCGCGCACCGATTCGCGAATCTCGGCTTCTGACACCGTCACAATCGCGTCGACAAATGCGCGGACGTGCTCGAAGTTGAGCAGGCCGAGGGACTGCGTGCGCAGGCCGTCGGCGATGGTGCGCGTGGTTAACTCAGCCGGCCAGGTTGCGAGTTTGCCGGTCGCAAAGCTCTCTTCGGCGTCGGCTGCCAGTGCCGGTTCGACGCCCACTACGCGCGCCTCCGGCCGCTGATGCTTGATCGCCGCGGCGATGCCTGAGAGCAGTCCGCCGCCGCTCACCGGCGCGAGCACCAGGTCGACGTCCGGCAGGTCTTCGAGGATCTCGAGCCCGCACGTGCCCTGCCCGGCGATGATCGCCGGATCGTCATAGGGCGGGATCATGATGTAGCCGTGCTCGTGTTCGAGTTCCTCGGCGCGAGCCTTGCGCAGGGCGCTTGAGGCAGTCTCGATGAGCACGATCTCGGCGCCAAGCGCTGCTGTGGCTTGCCGCTTGACCTCGGGTGCGGATGCGGGCATGACGATGACCGCCTTCGCGCCCACCGCCCGCGCCGCGTAGGCGACTCCCTGGGCATGGTTGCCGCTCGAGTAGGTGATGACGCCGCGCGCCCGTTCGGCCTCGGTCAGCTGCGCAATTTTGTTGTAAGCCCCGCGCAGCTTGAAGCTGCCGATGGGCTGCGCGCCCTCGTTCTTGAGCCACGCCTCCCCATGCACTACGGGTGCGTGCAGAGCGACGAGCGGCGTCCGGACGGCAACGCCCGCGATGCGCTGCTGCGCCGCACGTAGTTCAGCCAGGGTGACCAGGGTGTCCTGCATAGTGTTCATAGGATGGTTTTACATCGAATGAGCGTGAGAGGCGCTCGCAAGAATTTTACGTGTGGCAGGAAGAGGGAGCGGCATCCTCGCTAGCCTCGAGCCTGCGGAACCAGGCAAAGCCGGATGTGCTGCTTACGGAGACCCGTCAGATTCCATGAGCCTCTTGCTGCGGTTCAGTCTCCTGGCGCAATCGCTGATGCAAGCTTTTGGGCAGGTTCTGCCTGGTCTCTGTTCCAGATTGCCGCCCGTACTGGTGTATCTACTTTATGCTACACTCCCGTGCATGCCTCTTATTGTCATTCTGGTTATCCTGATTCTTGTCTTCGGCGGCGGCGGTTACTACGCCGGTCCTGGGGTTGGCTACTACGGTGGCGGCGGGCTCAGCCTGGTGCTGGCCATCGTCGTCATTTACCTGATCTTTGGGCGCGGGCGCTCCAGCCTCTGACCAAATAGCTTGTGGGGAGCCTGGACCGCCCGCAAGAACTTCTTACCGGAACCGCCTGCAAAGAGAAAAGGAGCGGCGATCGCCACTCCTTTTTTTGTGCCGTATGCGGTGCGAGATCAAACCTCCAGGATCACCGGCATGATCAGCGGCCGGCGGCTGGTGTGCTTTTGCAGGTAGCGCTTCAGCTCGATCCGGATCTTCTCTTTCATCACCCCGGGATCGGCCTTTTCCTCAGACGACGAGCCATCGAGCAACTGCATGATTACGTTGCGGGCGTCGCCGAGCACCTGCGCGTCGGCGATAAAGCCGCGCGTGATCACCTCCGGCTGGCTCTCGACCTTGCCGGTCAGCTTGTTGACTGTGACGATCGGCAGCACGATGCCGTCCTCGGAGAGGTGAC
>Ga0116226_10001191_pt1 | contig 22587 bp, 25 predicted proteins | sample S1TSphfallax_FD_89692 | JGI IMG/M metagenome (GOLD analysis project Ga0116226, IMG submission 89692) | Host-associated microbial communities from peat moss isolated from Minnesota, USA - S1T2_Fa - Sphagnum fallax MG | ecosystem: Host-associated > Plants > Peat moss > Unclassified | place: USA... | reverse complement strand
GCGCGATGACATTAGATTGACGCGAATCCGCGTCAATCTAATGTCTGAATCGCCCTCTAAACCATTGAATTAGAGGCTGATTCAGCTAATAGATTTAATCGCAAAGCGATTCAATCTATTAGCTCCAGGCTCTAGAGCGCGATTTTCTGAAGGAGCGATTACAACAGGTTGGAACACTTGTCCCCCGGACCTAATCGGCTCCGCATGACCGAAACTTCACTCCGCCAGCCACTTCGCCATCGCCGCCGTCACGGCGTCAGGCGCCTCAACCGTCGACATATGGCCGCACGTCTCAAAAATCACCAATTCGGCGCCGGGAATCAACGCTGCGATCTCCGCGTGCTGCGCGGGCGGGCTCCAGCCATCCTGGCGACCGACGGCGACCAGAGTGGGGCAAGCGATCATCGGCAGCAGATCGGCCACTGCCGGCCGATCGAGCAAGGCGCGGATCTGCCCTTCATAGACTGCGGGGGTCATCCGCTCGACCATGGTGGTGAGCGGCGCCATCAGCGCCTGGTCGGTGATGCGGTCGGGATGCACCATCGGCGGCAGCCATTGGCGGGCGAGCGCGGTCATGCCTTTGCGATGGGCGAGATCGACCAGGATCTGGCGCTTTTCCGCCTCGCCCGGTCGGGTCGGATGGATACCGGTATCGAGCAGCGCCAGCCTTTCCACCCGCTCCGGGGCTAACCGTAGAATTTCGAAGGCGACCCGCCCACCCATCGAGTGACCGGCGAGGCTGAAAACGGGTGGCGCGAAATCGAGCACTGCTCGGGCCATATCAAACAGGGAATTGTGCCCGCGGAAGTCGGCGACTTGGCAATCCTCATCAAGCCCGGCGATCTGATGCTGCCACACTGTGGCGTCGCACAGCAGGCCGGGCAGCAGAATCAGGGTCAGCCGAGGCTCTCCGACTTGCTCGCGGCCTCGACGATGATGTCGCCGAATTCGCGCAGAAAGACCGAGCCTTTGACGGTGCGCTGAATAAGCACGCTCCGGCGGTCCGTTTCATCCACCTTGCGTCGCACCAGCCCGTATTCGCTGAGCCGATCGAGTGCGCGGGTCACGGCCGGTTTCGAGACATTGAGGGTGATGGCCAGGCCGCGCACCGTGTGGGAGGGCGGGGTCAGATAGACTGTCAGCAGCAAGGCCATCTGCCGCGCCGAGAGGTCCGGCGCGTCGCGGCGCACGCTTTCGACGATTGCCCCGCGCCACAGGTCGAGAGCTTGCACGGCCTTCATCTCAATGCCCATTTTTCGCCCACTATCATTGCAGAAACGAAATTAGCTGAGCCATTGGGTTAGGGCAATCCTCAAACCGCAAAACGTCGCCGGATCGCCGCATAGAGGGCGCGCAATCCCATTGCCTCGCCGCCTTCGGGCCGGCCGGGGCGCGCGCTCGGGTTCCAGGCAAAGACGTCGATATGTGCCCACGGAGTCTCGGGCGAGACAAATTCCTGCAGGAAGAGCGCGGCGGTGATCGCGCCGGCATGGGCATTGTCGCTGGCATTGTTGAGATCGGCGACTTTGCTGTCGAGCATGCGGCGATAGGGCGCCCAGAACGGCATGCGCCACAAAGGATCATGTTCCTGCTGGCCGGCCGCCAGGATCTGCGCGGCGAGCTGATCATCATTTGCAAATAGCACCGGCAGATCGGGCCCGAGCGCGACCCGCGCAGCGCCGGTCAGGGTGGCCAGGTCAATCAACAGATCGGGTTTTTCCCTATCCGCTTCGAACAGGGCATCGCACAGGATCAGGCGCCCTTCGGCGTCCGTATTGCCGATCTCGACGGTTATGCCCTTTCTCGTCTGGATCACGTCGAGCGGACGGAATGCGTTACCGGCAACCGCATTTTCCACCGCCGGGATCAGCAGACGCAGGGCCAAATTCAGGTCCGCATCCATGATCGCCTGAGCGAGACCGAGCGCGATCGCGGCGCCGCCCATGTCTTTCTTCATGATCTTCATGGCCGACGCGCTCTTGAGGTCCAGTCCGCCACTGTCGAAACAGACGCCTTTGCCGACCAGGGTCACTTTGGGCGCGCCGGGCTTGCCCCAGCGCAGATCAATCAGCCTCGGCGCATCAGACGCGGCGCGGCCGACCGCGTGGATGGCGGGATAATTCTCGTGTAACAGGTCGTCGCCGGCGATGATCGCAAAGGTGGCGCCGAAGCGGGCGGCGACCCGTTCGGCCTCGGCGGCCAATTGGCTTGGTCCCAGCAAATTCGCCGGCAGGTTGACCAGATCGCGAGCGAGGCCGATCGCTTCGATCAATCTGAGGGTCTCGGCGCGATCGGCATTTGCCGGCCAGCAGAGTTGCGCCACCGTCTTGGTCGATCTCGCCCGGCTTTTCAAGCGGGTAAAGGCGTAATGGGCGAGGCCCCAGCCGAGCGCTGCCTGCTGCCCCTGCTCGGCATTGAGCAGTGTCTCGATCCGGTAGGTGCCGCCCGGCAATTTCCCCGGCAAGGCTGCCCAGCTCCAGAAATCCGCACTATCCCAGCCGAACAGCGCCCGTGCCACGCCACCCGATTGGTCGGGAACCAGACAGATCATGCCGGGTTCCGCGATGAAACCATTGACGGCGATCCAGGCCTGATCCGAGGGAGCTTGTCCGGCCAGCCATTTCTTGAAGTCGCTCCTGGCGAGCGGGACGAGCGGACAGGCGTCTTGCTGGTCGGCAACCAGATGGGGATCGAAGCTCATGCTCTCTCCTGTAATCAATCCGTCAAAATGAGGGTGGAGCTGCGGCTTGAAAAGGGGTAACAGCAGATTGTTTGATTTTGCGATGAGGTCTCATGCCGCACTTGGTTCTGGTGATCGGGTCGAAACGCATCTCCAGCTGGTCGCTGCGGCCATGGCTCGCCTTGCGGCAGGCCGGGCTTCGCTTCGAGGAAGTCGTGATCCCGCTGCGCCGGCCGGAGACGAAAAGCCAGATCCTGGCTTTTTCTCCTTCGGGCAAACTACCGCTGCTGAAACAGGGTCCGCTCGTTGTGTGGGACAGCCTGGCGATCTGCGAATTTGTCGCGGAACTGGCCTGCGCTTACCCGCTATGGCCGGAAAATCGTGGCGCTCGCGCGGTGGCGCGTGCCGTATCAGCCGAGATGCATTCGGGATTTCAGGCGCTTCGGCAGAATTTGCCGATGGAGGTTGGCGCGGCTTTCCCTGGCTTCAAGCCGCCAGAGGATGCGGCGCAGGATATCGAGCGGATTCTCGCTATCTGGCGCGACTGCCGCGCCAAGTTCGGCGCTGCCGGGCCATTTTTGTTCGGCGCCTGGACCGTCGCCGATGCGATGTTCGCCCCGGTGGTGTTCCGATTCCAGAGCTATGACGTCGCGCTCGATCCGGTCAGCGCCGCCTATTGCGAGGCGATGCTGAGTTTGCCGGCGATGCGGGAATGGGCCGAGGCGGCGGCTCTAGAGCCTGATGCTACTAGATTGAATCGCTCGGCGATTAAATCTATTAGCTGAATCAGCCTCTAATTCAATGGCTTAGAGGGCGATTCAGACATTACATTGACGCGGATTCGCGTCAATGTAATGTCATCGCGCTCTAGAGCAGAGCTGACGCCAGCGCCATCACCGTCTTCGACCCATGCGTCACGGTGCGGGCCAGGGCCAGGGCTTCGGGCAGCACATGGTGAGCATAATGATGGGCGGTGGCCAGTTTGGCGGTGAAGAAATCCTGATCTCCCTGCCTGGCGGCGAGCCGATTATGCGCGATCAGCGCTGCGCGCGCCATGTGATGGCCGCCCAATACCGTACCCAGCAAAAGGAGAAGTGAAACCGATGCCGCCGCCGGCAGGCGCGGGTCATCGGCGCCGGCCCCCAAGACATAGGCCACGGCGCCGCTCGCCAATCCCTCGGCTTCCGCAAGCGCGACTCCGATTTCCGTCAACACCGGATCCTGATGACTCTGCAACAGGGCGGCATGCGCTGCGACTTCGGCAAGCACGCTCTTGCCCACGGCGCCCCGATCCCGCATCAGCTTGCGATTGATCAGGTCATTGGCCTGGATCGCCGTGGTGCCCTCATAGATCGGCGTAATGCGCGAATCGCGGAAATGTTGCGCAGCGCCGGTGTCCTCGATGAAGCCCATGCCGCCATGCACCTGCACAGCCGAGGAGGCGACCAGCACGCCGGTCTCGGTACACCAGCCCTTGACGATGGGATTGAGAAAGTCGGCTCTCAGCGCGCCTTGCTGGCGCAGGGTCGGACTGCTGTCATGTTCAGCGAAGTCGAGCGCCGCCGCCTCGACATAGGCCAGCGCCCGCATCGCCTCGATCCGCGCCTTCATTGTGAAAAGCATGCGCCGCACATCGGGATGCTCGATGATGGGCGCGCGCTCTGTCAGTCCGATCGGCTTGCCCTGGACACGTTCGCGTGCATAGCCGAGCGCCTGCTGATAGGCCCGCTCGGCGATGGCGACGCCCTGCAACCCGACATTCAGTCGCGCATTGTTCATCATGATGAACATGAATTCGAGGCCACGCCCCTCTTCACCGACCAGAAAACCAACGGCGCCCTCCTCATCGCCGAAGGCCAATACCGCCGTCGGGCTGGCATGGATACCGAGCTTATGTTCGAGCGAAACCACGCGGACGTCATTGCGCCTGCCCAGGCTGCCATCCTGATTGACGAGGAATTTCGGCACAATGAACAGGGATAGTCCTTTCACTCCCGGCGGTGCGTCGGCGGCGCGCGCCAGCACCAGATGGATGATGTTCTCAGAGAGATCATGATCGCCATAGGTGATGTAGATCTTCTGACCGGTCAGCAGATAGTGATCATCCTTTTTCGTCGCCTTGGTCCGCACCGCCGCCAGGTCCGAACCGGCCGCGGCCTCGGTCAGCACCATGGTGCCGGCCCAGTCGCCGGAAACCAGCCGGGGCAGATAGAGCGCCTGCTGCTCCTTCGAGCCGCAGGAGATAATGGCGTGGGTCGCGCCCTGGGTCAGAATGGTGGAAAGTGCAAAGGCCATATTGGCCGACGCCCACATTTCCGAAATCGCCGCATTGACCAGCCAGGGCAGACCGAGCCCGCCATGCGCCTCGGGAAAGGGCAGTCCCATCCAATTGCCATCGACCAGGGTGCGGTAAGCATCGACCCAGCCATCGGCAGTGCGGACGACGCCATTTTCCAGCCTCGCGCCCTGTCTGTCACCGCTATGATTGAGGGGCGCGACCACGCCCTCGGCGATCTTGCCGGCCTCTTCGAGCACGCTGGCGATCAGGTCGGGGGTGGTGTCCTCGGCGCCGAGCAAAGCCAACACCGGCCCCAATTGGGCAAGTTCCGTGAGAACGAAGTTCATATCGCGCAACGGCGCCTTATACCCAGCCATCTCACTTCCTCTCCCTGAAATCTTTGTGCAGATCGGCATAGAATTGTTGCGCACCAGGATGCAGGGGCAGGCCCAATCCCGCCATTGCGCTGCCGATGGTGATGGGCGCCGCGCCGCGGTGGGAATCGTTCAGCAGCGCAACAGTCTCGCTCTGCCAGAGGGCCCGCGTCACCCCGAAGACCAGAGCGTCGGGCAATGCCTCCGAAACCAGCAACGTAACGCCGATCGCCAGAGTCGGGCAGTCGCTGTCAATGCCGCGATAAGTGCCACTGACGATCCGGCTCGGAAAGAGCAGCGGGTCGGCATGGCGGAGTTTGGCCACGGCCGGACCGGTGATGCCGATCAGCCGGACCGGCAAGAGTCTCGCCAATTCCTCGACCGTTGGCACCGGGGCCGAGTCAAAGACGAAAAATCCGTCGAGTTTGCCGGCCAGCAGGCTGTCGGCCGCGACCGCCGAGCCAAGAAATATCGGCTTCAGCTCGCGGTCCTTGATGCCGAGCGCGACCAGCAGCTGATGGCTGTGGATCTCGGTGCCCGACCCAATTTCACCAAGCGAGACGCGTTTGCCGCGCAAGTCCCGCATAGCGTGGATCGGGCCGTCCCGCAGGACCACCAGATGCAGCTGATCGCTGCCGATATTGGCGATAGCGCGGAGATTTTTGATCGGATGGCCCTCGAAGGGCGGTGCGCCGGTGGCAGCCCAGAAAGGCATATCGGCCTCGGTCAGGCCGGCGTCAAGGCGACCTTGGGCGATCGCGTCAATGATCGATTGCGAGCCGCTGGTTGCGCTGGCGGCAGCGATCAGACCCGGCACGCCGCACGCGCCGCCCCTTGTGCAGGGCGGCAGACCAGGCGGCGCACTGATCGAACTGGCGATCAGGCTACCCAACAGGAAATGGGTCTCGCCCGGCGGTCCGGTGCCGATCCGCAAATATCGCGCCTGATCGGCGGAATTGTCCGCCTGTCCGGCTGCGCTGGTCAGGATCAGCAGAAAAATAGCCAGAAGCCAGCGACAATGACATCCCATGTCATGATCTTTCCAATAAGACGAAACTGATCGGCGGGTCGCCCTCGATCCGGCGCCGCGATGTTTCCACCCACTCGGCGCGGTTCCAGGTCGGGAAAGTGACGTCGCCGTCATAGGGACGATGGATCTCGGTCAAGTAAATCCGCTGTGCCACAGCGACGGCCTCAAGGAACAGGCCGCGCCCGCCAATCACGAAAACCTCGTCGTCAGGACAGAGGGCCAAGGCTTCCGCCAGTCCAGGCACGGCGGTAACACCGCCGGACTGCCATTCCCGATTACTTGTTACCACGAAATTGGCTCGCCCCGGCAGGGGTCGACCGATCGACAGATAGGTCTTGCGGCCCATGATTACCGGCTTTCCCAGGGTGACCCGCTTGAAAAAACGCAGATCCTCCGGGATGTGCCAGGGAAGCCTGTTGTCTTTACCGATCACGCCATTGTCGGCAATGGCGACGATCAGCGAAAGGATCATACCGCCACCGGTGCGGCGATGGCAGGGTATGGATCATAACCGGACAGGGCGAAGTCTTCGAAAGCGAAGGCGAACAGATCGGTGACGTCAGGATTAAGCTGCATCTGCGGCAGCGGGCGCGGGCTGCGGGACAATTGCAGATCGGCTTGCTCCAGGTGGTTTTTATAAAGATGGGCATCGCCGAAACTATGGATGAAATGACCGGGTTTCAGGCCACAAACCTGAGCGACCATCAGAGTGAGCAGGGCATAGGAGGCGATATTGAAGGGCACGCCGAGGAATATATCCGCTGAGCGCTGATAGAGCTGGCAGGAGAGCTTTCCTTCAGCGACATAAAATTGGAACAGGCAATGGCAGGGCGGCAGCGCCATCTGCTCGATCTCGGCCGGGTTCCAGGCGGTAACGATGAGTCGACGCGAATCGGGATTGCGCCTGATCTGCGCTATCAGCCCTGTGATTTGATCGATCGGGCCGCCGGCCGATGGCCAGGATCGCCATTGGGCGCCATAAACCGGACCCAGATCGCCATTCTCGTCGGCCCATTCATCCCAGATGCTGACCTTGTTGGCCTTCAGATAGGCGATATTGGTTTCGCCGCGCAAAAACCACAAAAGCTCATGAATGATCGACCGCAGATGGATTTTCTTGGTGGTTACCAGGGGGAATCCGTCGGCCAGATCAAAGCGCATCTGCCAGCCGAACAGGCTATAGGTGCCGGTTCCCGTGCGGTCCGCCTTGAAGGTTCCCTGTTGCCGCGCCGTCCTGAGAAGATCGAGATAATTCTGCACCCTGCGGCGTCCTTCGCGAATAAATATGGATTTGATCCTAATCGCCTCGCGTTGATCCGGCAATCACGCGGCCAGTTCTTGTCGCCAGTTCCGTAAGGGTCTTCCTTTCAGGCGAGAAATGACTTAAACAACCCCTCCCCCGCGACATGACGTGCTAATGTCCGGGCACACAGCATCAAGGACGGAGCCTCATGGCAAGGCGTGACGTGGAGCCGGGACAGAAATATCGCCAACCAGGCGGCAGCGCCCTTTGGGTAGTTGTCGATCTTACCCAGGACGCCGAGGGCATGCCCCATGCCAGGCTGGTGCGCGGCGACGATGCGACGGTGGTGAAGATGATTGCCGTCTCGGCGCTCAAAGATACCAAACTCTACAAAATCGAAGAGTGAGGCCCGGACGGGCCCGGCGAGACATACGGGGATTCTAAATCTTGCCTTTTCCCTGTTCCGCCCTGATATAGTGCCCCTCGGAAGGCTGGCGACGGACGGACCCGTCGCCAACCCGGTCAGGTCCGGAAGGAAGCAGCCGTAACGATTTTCGGTTCGGGTCGTCGTCCAGCCTTCCACCTGCCACTACCCTGTAACATCGCTTCCAGATAATCGGGCATGACTGACCCTATCGCCGCCCTCCCTTATCGCGTGCTGGCTCGCAAATATCGCCCCCATGATTTTGCTGGCTTGATCGGGCAGGACGCTCTGGTGCGAACCCTGACCAACGCCATCCGGACCGAAAGGCTGGCCCATGCCTTTGTGCTGACCGGGGTGCGTGGGGTCGGCAAGACCACCACCGCCCGGATCATCGCCCGCGCCCTGAACTGCGTCGGTCCCGACGGGCTGGGCGGCCCGACCGTCGCGCCTTGTGGCCAATGCGACCAATGCCGCGCCATCGCCGAAGACCGCCATGTCGACGTGCTGGAAATGGACGCTGCCTCGCGCACGGGGGTGGGCGACATCCGCGAACTGATCGAAGGGGTGCGCTATCGCCCGACCTCGGCGCGGTTCAAGATCTACATCATAGACGAAGTGCATATGCTTTCCACGGCCGCCTTCAATGCTTTGTTGAAGACCCTGGAGGAGCCGCCCGAGCATGTGAAATTCATTTTTGCGACGACGGAAATCCGTAAAATCCCGGTGACGGTGTTGTCGCGCTGCCAGCGCTTCGATCTTAAGCGGGTCGAGATGGAGGTAATGTCCGAGCATTTCCGCTCCATCGTCGCCAAGGAGCAGGCCGAGATCGCGCCGTCTGCCTTGGCGATGATCTGTCGTGCCGCCGACGGTTCGGTACGCGACGGCCTGTCGCTGCTCGACCAGGCGATAGCCCATGGCGCGGGGGTCGTCAGCGAGGCGCAAGTGCGCGATATGCTGGGCCTTGCCGATCGCGCCCGGATTTTCGATCTGTTCGACGCGGTGATGCGCGGCAATAGCGCCGCCGCTCTCGCCTTGCTGGCGGAACAATATGCGGTTGGCGCCGACCCGTCGGTCGTGCTGCAGGACATGCTCGAACTCACCCATTGGCTGACCCGGCTGAAATTGACCCCCGATCAGGCTGATAATAGCGCGGTTGCCGAGACCGAGCGGGTGCGGGGCGGCGCCCTCGCCAAGAGCCTGTCCATGGCAAATCTGACGCGGACCTGGTCGATGCTGCTCAAGGGTCTGGCCGAGACCCGCCAGGCGCCACAGCCGCTGCAATCCGCCGAGATGGTGCTGATCCGTCTGATGTTCGCGACCGATCTGCCCAGCCCGGCGGAAGCCATCGAAGCCCTGCGCCAATCGGGGCCGGCCGGAGCCCCGGGCGCAGTATCGGGCGTGACCGCGGCGGCTCCGTCTTCCAGCGGGGCAAGCGCCATGGTGCACCCAATAGCCGGTGGAAGCGGCCAGACTGTAATGAGGGTCGCCGTGGCGCCTCAGCCGCAAGGCGAGCAGCTGCCGGCGCCGCACTCGTTCCAGGATGTTATCGCGCTCTGCGCCGCCCGACGCGAGGCGGTACTGTCGGCCAGCCTGACCAGTTCGGTCCATCTGGTGCATTTCGAACCGGGTCGTATCGAATTTCGCCCGAATGACGCGGCGCCGGGCGATCTGGCGCCACGTCTGTCGCGTCTATTGTCGGAATGGACCGGCAGGCCCTGGCTGGTTGGAGTGTCGCGCGAAGCGGGCGCGCAGACTTTGCGGGACGCCGGGATCGAACGGGAGACTCAGCGCAAAAAGGATGCCGCCAGCGATCCGTTGGTGCGGGCGATCCTGACCGCCTTTCCGGGCGCCACCATCGAGGCGGTGCGCGAATTGACACCGGGTGACGGGGATCGCGAGCAGGCCCTGCTCGCTGAACCGTTGGATGGTGATTGGACCTTGGGAGAGGAAGAATGAAAAATCTTGGAAATCTGATGAAGCAGGCCCAACAGATGCAGTCGAAAATGGCTGACATGCAGGCCAAGATCGGCGAAATCGAAGTCGAGGGCGGCTCGGGCGGCGGCATGGTCAAGGTGACCGTGACCGGCAAGGGCGAAGCCCGCCGCATCAAAATCGATCCATCCCTGCTTGATCCGGCCGAAGTCGACGTGCTTGAGGATCTGGTGGTCGCCGCTTTCAATGACGCGCGGGCCAAAAGCGAAGCGCTGATGCAGGGCGAAATGGCGAAATTAACCGCCGGGTTGACTCTGCCGGGCGGGTTGAAGTTGCCTTTCTAGAGCATGCTGTCATGAGATCGACTCAAAATGTCGGCCTGCTCGGACGAGCAAAGCGAGGACCGTGCATGGTTCGATGCGATCTGTGGACTCTCGGCGAAGCCGAGTGGACGCGTGTCGGGGGCGGACCCCCGACGAAGGAAGAACGGGCATGAGGCAATCCTTGGACAAAAAGTTCTAATGCCCGGACAGGAGGTCGAAAGGCTGATCGCGCTGCTCGCGCGCCTGCCGGGGCTCGGTCCGCGTTCGGCGCGGCGCGCCGCCCTGTTTCTGCTGAAGCGGCGCGAGGCGCTGCTTCAACCGCTGGCCGCCGCCCTGCATGAGGCGGCGACCCAGGTGAAGACTTGCGGCATCTGCGGCAATCTCGATAGTCTTGACCCCTGCGCCATTTGCGCCGACGGTGCGCGGGACGGCAGCATCATCTGTGTGGTCGAAGATGTCGCCGGTCTCTGGGCGATGGAGCGGACTGGCCAGTTCAAGGGGCGCTATCACGTGTTGGGCGGAGTCCTCTCCATGCTGGACGGGGTCGGCCCGGAAGATCTTGGCCTCGATCGACTGCAGGAGCGGGCCTCTCAGCCCGCGACCCGCGAGGTCATCCTGGCAATCGGCGCGACCGTCGACGGCCAGACCACCGCCCATTATATTGCCGATCGGCTGGCTTCTCTCGAGATCAGCGTGTCGGGACTGGCGCAGGGCGTTCCGATCGGGGGCGAACTGGATTTCCTCGATGATGGCACCATCGGCGCGGCTTTACGGGCCCGCCGTCTGCTGTGACGCGCTTTTGTGATGCTGGATCACTTCCTTGATGACGAAACCCAGGAATTTTTCGGCGAAATCGGGGTCGAGCTGGGCGTCATTGGCTAAGGCCCGCAGCCGGTCGATCTGCTCCTGTTCACGCGATGGATCGGACGGCGGCATGGCATGTCTGGCTTTCAACAGCCCGACCTGTTTGGTGCATTTGAACCGCTCCGATAACAGATAAATCAACGCGGCATCGATATTGTCGATGCTGGCGCGCAATTTTTGCAGGTCGGCGGGCGGGGCATCCATGGCTCAAGATCCTGTGTCAGCGGAGTGATTTCTTCTATAGTAGGGCAACCCATGATGGTCGAGAAGGAAGCAATGATGTCGAGGATTTCGCGTGTTCTGCCCTGTTTGTTGGTCTTGGTGTGCGCAGCGCCCACGGTCCGCGCCGCTGACCAGGTCGATCCGGCCTTGCAGCAGGCGATAGCCAGTCCGAGCCGCAGTGAGCGGTTTCTCGCCCGAGACAAGGTGCGTCATCCCGCCGAGGAACTGACCTTTTTCGGTCTTCGGGCCACCCAGACCGTGGTCGAGGTGGCGCCGGGCGGCGGGTACTGGACGGAGATTCTCGCGCCCTATCTGGCGCCCCAGGGAAAGCTTTATGTCGCCACCGAAATTCTTCGCGACAGTACCGAAGGCGACCAGGATCTTGATCGCCTGCACAAGAAATTCGCTGCCGATCCAGCCCGGTTCGGCAAGGTTATGATCACCGGGATGGGGGTCCAGCCGAGCGAGATCGCGCCGCCCGGTTCGGCTGATCTGGTGGTGACCTTCCGCAATCTGCATAACTGGATGAATGACGGCTCGGTCGATGTGGTGCTGGCGGACTTTTTCCGCGCCTTGAAGCCGGGTGGTATTCTGGGTATCGAGGAACATCGCGCCCGGCCCGACAAGCCGCAGGATCCCAAGGCTGACAACGGCTATGTGCGGGAGGACTACGCTATCGCTCTGGCCAAAAAAGCCGGCTTCGAGCTGGTGGCCAAATCCGAGATCAATGCCAATCCCAAGGACACCGCCGACTGGCCGAAGGGCGTCTGGACCTTGCCGCCGACCCTCGCGATGGGCGAGGTGGACCGCGCCAAATATCAGGCGATCGGCGAGGCTGACAATTTCGTTCTCAAATTTCGCAAGCCGGCGTCGTGAGGGGCGAAACGCCTATTGAAACGTAGGTGTTACGCAACTTGAACAGACGGCCCGCGCTAATTATGTTAAGCTCCATTTATTGTTTTCAGCCGGCTACAGGTGCGTCGCCATGAAGATTGCTCTTCCTGTTCTTGCTTTGGGCTTGCTGCTGACCGGTTGCGCCGGCAGCATGCAGGCCGATGTTACTCAATTCTCGACCCTCGCGGGTGTCCCCGCCGGGCGCAATTTCATCGTCGTCGCCGAACCGGCGCAGAATGGCAGCCTGGAATTCCAATATTATGCCGGGCTGGTCGGTGGCGCACTGCAGGAACATGGCTTTGTGCCGACCAATTCAGTCGCCAGCGCGGACACGGTGGTGCAGATCAGCTATGGCAGCGCCGGTAACCACACGGAACTCTACCGCGATCCTTACTGGGGTCCGGGACCGCGGCGTTACTGGGGTGGCGGCTGGGGCTGGCATTCCCCCTATGGGTGGGGCGGCCCGATCGACAGCACGACGTTCTATTCGGAGAGCCTGGAGGTGAAAATTTTCGACGGCGCCGCCTGGCGTAACAATGTTCATACCATGCTCTATCAGGGACGCGCCGTCGGCGACGCGACGGTCAATGAAATCAGCGCGGCCGTGCCGGCTCTGGTCAGGGCGTTGTTCACCCATTTTCCCGGCAATAGCGGCCAGACGGAACGGGTGGTGGTGCCGGTGACCGATGCGCCGGTTCCGCCTGCCCCGGTCGCGCCGGCCGGCGCGCCGAAAACCGCGACCTGACATGAGCCTGTTGCCGATATTGGTGGCGCCAGACCCGCGCCTCAAGCTGAAGGCCAAGCCGGTCGACGCGGTGACAGCAGAACTCCGTCACGTGATGGACGATATGCTCGAAACCATGTATGCGGCGCCGGGTATTGGTTTGGCCGCTCCCCAGATTGGGGTCTCCTTGCGTGTTATCGTCATCGATATATCCCGCGAGGATGAACCCCGGGCACCGCTCTTCATGGCTAATCCCGAGTTGGTATGGGTGTCCGACCATGATGCCGCCTATGAGGAGGGGTGTCTTTCGGTGCCCGAGCATTATGCCGAGGTGGTTCGGCCGGCGAGCATCCGGGTCCGCTATCATGACCGCGACAATCAGCCGCAGGAGCGGGAATACAACGATCTCCTGGCGACGGTCATTCAGCATGAGATGGATCATCTCGACGGTATTTTGTTCATCGATCATCTTTCTGCCCTGAAGCGCAATATGATCTTGCGCAAATTGATCAAATCCCGTCGGCAGGTGTTGGAAACCGTCTCTTGAGTCTGCGTCTGGTGTTCATGGGAACGCCGGATTTCTCTGTTCCTATTTTGAACACCATCATTGAGGCCGGCTTTGAGGTGTCGGCTGTCTACAGCCAGCCGGCTCGCCCGGCCGGGCGTGGCCATCACCCTCGGCCGTCTCCGGTGGCGGCCTTCGCCGAGAGCCGCGCCATCCCCGTTCATACGCCGAAAAGCCTGCGGTCTGCCGAAGAACAGCAGATCTTCGCCGACCTCGGCACCGATGTGGCGATTGTCGCGGCCTATGGATTGATCCTGCCGCTCCCGATCCTGGCCGCGCCACGTCTCGGCTGCCTGAATGTGCACGCCTCGCTTTTGCCGCGTTGGCGCGGCGCGGCGCCGATTCAGCGGGCCATCGCGGCCGGCGACCGCGAGACCGGGGTGACCATCATGCAGATGGATGAGGGGCTCGATACGGGCGCCATGCTCTTGCGCGCGACCCTCCCGATTACCAAAGCGACCACCGGCGGCTCGCTACATGATCAACTCTCCGCCCTCGGTGCATCGCTGATCGTGACGGCGCTGGGCGATCTGGCGGCCGGCCGTTTGCGGCCGGTGGCCCAGCCGGAGCAGGGCGTGACCTATGCCGCTAAGCTGGCGAAGGAGGAGGGACGTATCGATTGGAGTCTGCCGGCAGAGAAGCTGGACTTATGTTTGCGGGCTTTCACCCCTTGGCCCGGCATGTGGTTCGACTATCGCGGCGAACGTCTCAAATTGATTGCCGCAACCCCGGTCGCGGCCGCTGGTCCGGCCGGCCAGGTGCTCGATGACCGTCTGACCGTTGCCTGCGGTGAAGGCGCGCTCCGGCTTGAGATCATTCAGCGTGCCGGCAAGGCGCCTTTGGCCACCGACGAATTCCTGCGCGGCTTCGCCCTTCCCAAAGGCAGTCAGCTCGATCTTTCATGCCCCGCTATAAACTGACCGTCGAATATGACGGCTCCCGTCTGGTCGGCTGGCAGAAGCAGAAAAACGGTCTGTCGGTACAGGCCGTCCTTGAGCGGGCCGCGGCCAAGCTGGCCGGTCATCCGCTTTCGGTGGTCGGCGCCGGCCGCACCGATGCCGGCGTTCATGCCACCGGTCAGGTCGCCCATCTCGATATCGACAAGGATCTGCGCGGCGATGCGGTGCGCGATGCGATCAATTACTGGCTGTTCGTGCAACCCGACCCCCCCTCGGTCGCGGTGCTGGCGGCGGAAAAAGTGCCGGATGATTTCCATGCCCGCTTTTCGGCGATCGGCCGGCACTATTGCTACCGGATCGTCAATCGTCGCACGCCGCTGACCTTGGAGCGTGGCCGCGCCTGGCAGGTCGCCAAGCCGCTGGATACGGAGGCGATGCAGCACGCCGCCCAGATCCTGGTCGGGCATCATGATTTCAGCAGCTTTCGCGCTGTCGATTGCCAGGCCAAGTCGCCACTCAAGACCCTCGATCGACTTGATGTCTTGCGGGCGGGCGAGGATGTGCTGGTGCATGCCGCCGCCCGCTCTTTTCTCCATCATCAGGTCCGCAATATGGTCGGCAGTCTGAAATGGGTCGGCGAGGGACATTGGAGCGAGGCGGATCTGCACCGCGCCCTCGATGCCCGCGACCGCCGGGCCGGTGGCCCGACCGCGCCGCCTGACGGCTTGGTGCGGACCGGTGTGCTCTATCCCCCCCTGATCCCCCCCTGAGCCCCCCCTGATCCCCCCCTGATCCCCCCCTGAGCGGTGGCTGATCCGCCCCGCATTCCAGCCATGCGCCCTCAAGACGGCCGGTGGGATTGCAAAATCTCGCGAGAAACTTTATTGCCATCGACTATTGTTGCCCGATCGTTCTTGACGCCTTGGCACCAGTGACGGCCAGGAGAAAGGTGTTGCTGCGCTTATTTTCGATGCTTCTGTTGTTCGCCGCGTTCGCCGCCGCCGCCCGGGCAGAGGAAACGGCCAGTCTTTCCTACCATGTCCTTACGCGCCACTTGTCTTCCTTCGAGGCGCTTTCGCCGACGGAGCGCGACAAGGTGCGACTGACCGTTCGGGTGATCACGGCCAAGCCGGCCAACCGGCCCGTCCGTCTCTGGATGGTCTATGACGGCAAACGTTTCGACCTGCCTGTCGATGATGACGGCTTCGTCCAGGTGCCGCGCACGCCGGAAATCATCGACGCGGATCCGATGATCGAGAGCAATCAACCAAAGGGATCGATCAAGACCAAGTTGGCGCTGCTGCTGCTGGTGCCCGACCAGCGGCGATTTCATTATGCCGATCTTCAGGTCGCAACCCGCCAAACCAATGCCCTGATCGACAAGGCGGCCGGCCTGGCCAGCTTTCTGCTGCCTTCGGTCACCGGCGTACAATTCAGTTGTCCTGCGGGGACAGACTGCGCTCTGACCATCCATCATCCGGTCGGCGACGAGACATTGCGTCCCAGCGGTGACGGCAAGATCCGTCTGGCGCTGAACCCTGCGCTCGATGCCGAGGATCCGCTGATCGAGGCATCGACGCCCCTCGCGGTGATCGAGCCGCTCACCGATTGAGCGGGGGCGGTCGGTAACATTTTACCGAGCCATCGCCGCTTTTCGCTTGAAAGAAACGCAATGTAACATGACAGTAATATATTGGGGGTTAGCGACGCACCGTTGATTGGGAAGAGATTGGACACGCTGCCGGCCAAATTTGCGCAATCGAAATGCGCTGCATTGCGGCGGGAGATGTTTTCGCCCAATTTGTCCTTCCTGATGGAAGCCCACAATGGCCTGTCGGCGAAGATCGTCGCGGAGGCCGGGTTCGCCGGTCTGTGGGCCTCGGGGCTGACCATCTCTGCCAGTCTTGGCCTGCGCGACAGCAATGAGGCCTCCTGGACGCAGGTCCTTGCCGTGCTCGAATATATGGCCGATGCCACCGACCGGCCGATTCTGGTCGATGGTGATACGGGCTATGGCAATTTCAACAATGTGCGACGTCTGGTCCGCAAGCTGTGCGACTACCACATTGCCGGCGTCTGCATCGAGGACAAGCTCTTCCCGAAAACCAATTCCTTTGTCGGCGAGCGCCAGCCTCTTGCCGATATCGAGGAATTCTGCGGTCGCATCAAGGCTGGAAAGGACAGCCAGACCGACGATGATTTCGTTCTGGTTGCGCGCGTCGAGGCCCTGATTTCCGGTCATGGCATGGATGAGGCGCTACGTCGTGCCGAGGCCTATCATACGGCCGGAGCCGACGCTATCCTGATCCACTCGAAGCTCCCCAATGCCAGCGAGATCGTGGTTTTCGCCAAATTGTGGGAAAACCGCTGTCCGGTGGTCATCGTCCCGACGACCTATGCAGCGACCCCGACCGAAATATTCCGCCAAGCCGGTATTTCGTCCATCATCTGGGCGAACCACAATCTTCGCTCGGCGATTTCGGCGATGCGCGAGACGAGCCGGCGCATCTTCACCGATCAGTCGCTGCGGGAAGTCGAGGGGCGGGTCACCTCGGTCCAGGAGATCTTCCAGCTGGTCGGCAATGCCGAACTGGAAGCCGCCGAGCGGCGCTATCTGCCCGGCAAGGCAACCGCGCGGGCGGTCATTCTGGCGGCTTCCGGCGGCGATCTCGGCGAATTGACCCGCGATCGGCCCAAATGCATGATCGATATTCGCGGTCAGCCGCTGCTGCAGCGTCTGGTCACTGCCTTGTCGAATGCCGGTATCCGCGAGATCGGCGTCGTTCGCGGCGCCTGCAAGGAAGCGGTTACCCTCAAGAGCATCCGCACGCTCGATAATGATCGCTATGCCGAGACCGGCGAAGCCTATTCCCTGTCGCGCGCTGCCGATATGATCGAGGGCGAGACGGTCGTGGTTTATGGCGATGTCCTGTTCCGCGACTATATCCTGAGCGGATTGCTGGAGTCCCAGGGCGATATCGTCCTCACTGTCGATGCCCTGCGCGGACAAAACAGCGAACCGGACAGGATTCGTGATCTGGTGTCAGCGGATCGTCGTTTCTCAGGGAATTATCTGGATGATCGGCCTGTTCATCTGCAATCGATGGGTGCGGACCTGCCGGCCGCCGCCGTCACCGGCGAATGGATCGGACTGGCCCGCTTCAGTGCGCAAGGATCGCGTTGGCTGGCCGAGGAACTGGTTTTGCTTGAGGAAGATGGCTTGCTGGAAAGCGCCGATCTGCCCCTCCTGCTGACCCGATTGGCGGCGAAATATCCCGTAGCTGTTCACTATATCACAGCCCATTGGCTCGATGTCGATACGCTCACTGACTTAGCCAACGCGCGGAATTTTACATAAGAGGGACCAAAGTCATGTCCCCGATTGGCGGGAAATGCCTTGATTACGGCGCATGAGTTTATCGATGCGGCGGTTCACAACGGTTTTGATTTCTTTACCGGCGTGCCCTGCAGCTTTCTGACACCTTTGATCAATGGTGTGCTGAATGATGCGACTTTGCACTATGTCGGTGCATCAAGCGAGGGCGAGGCCGTGGCCGTCGCCGCCGGTGCGTGGCTGGCCGGTCGCAGGACCGTGGTAATGTGCCAGAACTCTGGTCTCGGCAATGCGGTCAATCCGCTGACGTCCCTCAATGCGCCGTTTCATATTCCCACCTTGCTGATCACAACCTGGCGCGGCCAGCCGGGCCTTCCCGACGAGCCGCAACATGACGTGATGGGACGGATTACCAAGGATCTGCTGACGCTGATCGGGCTTGAGCACGCATTTTTCCCAAAATCATCGTCAGAGGTCGAGGCCAGTCTGGCGGCGGCGGCCGACTCCCTGCAGCGCCGAGATCTGCCCTATGCGCTGGTTATGGAGCAGGGCAGTGTGGCGGACGAGGCCTTGCGGCCGGCGCCACCGGTCATGCCCGTCAGGGGCGAGCGTCATGATTTCCCGGACGATGACTCCACCGACCCGCTGCCGAGCAGGGCTGCCGTCCTGGAGCGATTTCTCGCCATCACCGATGATGAGACGGCAGTGGTCGCCACCACTGGGAAATGCGGTCGCGAACTCTTCACCCTGGCCGATCGCCGCCAGCACCTCTATCAGGTCGGCTCGATGGGCGGAGCCAGCGCCATGGGTTTGGGTGTCGCGCTGAACAGCCCGAGGAATGTCGTCGTGATCGACGGCGATGGCGCCGCGCTGATGAAGCTCGGCAATCTCGCCACCATCGGCGCCTATAGCCCGAAGAATCTGCTGCATATCCTGCTTGATAATGGGGTGCATGATTCAACCGGCGGCCAGGCCACCGTTTCGGCCACGGTGGATTTCGCCGCGATTGCCCTGGCTTGCGGCTATCGCTTTGCCGCTGCCTGCCGCAGCTTGCAGGGGTTCGAAGACGCCTTGCGGCAGGCCGGCCGGCAATCGGGCCCGGCTCTGATTCATATGCGTATCGCGCCAGGGTCGATGGAAAAATTGGGGCGGCCGACCATTGGACCCGATCATGTGGCGCGGCGATTCCAGGCCTTTCTCGGCGAGGCCGGCCGACCATGAAGCTCACCGCGATCCTCTCCCTGCTGATTGGACTGGCCGCGATCATCACGCTGGTCGCGATGAATGGGGCCGCCGGCATCGGCGCCGGCATCGCAGCGGCGCGCTGGGGTATCGCCGCTCTCGTGCTGATGCATTTGCCGCAGATCTTCGCCTCGGGCCTGGCCTGGCGACTATTGATTGTCAGCCCGCTCAAGCCCTCGCCGCTGCGATTTCTCGGCATGCGCCTGATCCGCGAAGCGGTGAATGGTCTCTTGCCGGTCGCGCAGATCGGCGGCCATATCGTCGCAGCGCGCCTCCTCGCCATGAACGGCCTGCCTTTGAGCCAGGCCGGCGCATCGGTGAGTGTCGATCTGACCTTGGAGATGCTCAGTCAGGCGGCGTTTACCCTGCTGGGCGTCGGATTGCTGATCGCCCGTCCGGGCGACGTTGAGCTTCCCTATCCGGCGATGGCTTTGGTTCTCGCGGTCTTTGCGCTGCTGGTCGGGCTGCTGATTTTCGCCCAGCGCTTCGGGCTGTTTCGGCATCTCGAACGCGGCCTGTTGCGGCTGGCCGGCCGGTGGGAGGGCAGCGGCCTCCGCGATGTGGCAGGGCTTCATGTCGCGATCATAGAACTCTACCGATCGCCGCGCCGCCTGCTGCTCGGCAGTCTCTACCACTTCCTTTCCTGGCTGTTGGGCGGGCTCGAGATGCTCGTCGCCTTGCGCGTTCTCGGCCTCGATGGCGGACTTCGCGAGGGATTGATCATCGAAAGTCTGGGGCAGGTTTTTCGCGCTTTCGGCTTCATCGTGCCGGGCGCTCTGGGGATCCAGGAGGGTGGCGTCATCCTGATCTGCGGTCTGTTGGGCATCACCCCGCAAGGCGCCATCGAATTATCGCTTTTGCGCAGGATCCGCGAATTGGCCATCGGCCTGCCCGGACTATGCGCCTGGTATTGGATCGAGGGGCCGAGACGGGCCCGGCTGGCCCGCGATCGGGCGGCTCTAACCCGGGAGGCGGCGTCTTGATAGGGAATAGCTGGACCCATCGTCTGGCGCGGCCCCTGGTCCGCCCGCTGGTGGGCACGGGCATAACGCCCAATCATATCACCAACGCCCGTCTCGTGACCGGCCTGATGGCGGCGGCGGCGCTCTGTCGCGGAACTCCGGACTGGACCTGGTGGGCTGGTTGGCTGTGGCTGCTTTCGGCGTTTCTCGATCGCGCCGACGGCGAATTGGCGCGTGTCGGCAATATGGCCTCGGCCGAGGGGCAGGCTTGGGATTACCAGGTTGATATCATCGTCAATCCGAGTTTCTTTGTCGGCATCGGCGTCGGTTTGCGGCACTCGTTTCTTGGTCTTTATGCCATTCCGCTCGGCATCATCGCCGGCGGGTCGGTTTTTCTGGGCGCCTACTGGTCAAAAGCGCTGGAGCGCCGCCAGGGCGGCGATAGCAAAGCCTATTCCGGCGCCTTCGGCTTCGATCTTGACGATCTGCTCTATCTGTTGGCGCCGATGGCATGGCTGGGCTGGATGATGCCGATCCTGGCCGGGACGGCGATCGGCGGCGCCAGTATGGCCTTGCTGACCCTATGGCGGCTGCGTCGGCTAAGTCGTCGCGCCCAGACATCGAGGGAGCTCAAACCATAGACTCGCTCCTGCAACAGCGCGCGCCGGTCCCATTATTATTGACGCCTGGCCCCTTGACCACCAGCCTCGCGACCAAAGAGGCTATGCTGCGCGATTTCGGCTCCCGCGATGATGAATTCATTGGCCTGACCGGCGAATTGCGAGCCCGGCTGGTGCAGCTGGCGCATGGCGAGGATCATCATGTGGCCGTGCCGCTGCAGGGCAGCGGCACCTTCATCATCGAAGCGGCCATCGCGACCTTGCTGCGGCCGACCGACAAGCTCCTGGTTCTCGTCAATGGCGCTTATGGCGAAAGGATCGCCGCGATCGCCCGTCGCCTTGGCCGGACGGTGGATTGTCTGACCTGGCCGGAAGACCAGCCAGTGGCGCCGGCCGATCTTGACCGCTTGCTGGCGAGGGACGACACAACCACCCACGTGGCGATGGTGCATTGCGAGACCACGACCGGTCTCCTCAATCCATTGGCCGAGACGGCGGCGATCGTGTCCGGCCATGGGCGGAAATTTTTGCTCGATGCCATGAGCAGTTTCGGCGCCTTGCCGATCGACCTGAGCCAAACGCCAATCACGGCGGTCATGGCGTCCAGCAATAAATGTCTGGAAGGTGTGCCGGGTCTTGGCTTCGCTCTGATCGACAAGGCTGCCCTGGCCGCCGCACGTGGCGTCAGCCCGTCGCTGAGCTTTGATCTCTTCGACCAGTGGCGCGGCTTTGAGAGCAACGGGCAATGGCGTTTTACGCCGCCGGTCCAGGTTGTGGCGGCATTGGTGGCCGCGTTGCGCCAATGGGAGGCCGATGGCGGAGCGGAGGCGAGGCTGGGGCGGTATCAGGCCAATTTCGACTGTCTTACCGCGGGTATGGCCGAGTTGGGCTTCCGTTCTATTCTCGACCCGCGTTTTCAGGCGCCGATCATCGTCACCTTTCACGAACCGATTGAGTCCTGGTTCGACTTCGAACGCTTCTATCGCGGACTGGCCAAGCGACATTTTCTCATCTACCCGGGGAAACTCAGCAAGCGGGCCAGTTTCCGCATTGGCTGCATCGGTGCTGTAACTCCGGCCGATATGCGGCGTCTTTTGAGCGCGGTCAGCGCGCTGATTGCTGAAATGACCCTTGAAATCTCCAAGCCGGACGGGGTTCCCTTATGAATATCGTCACCTCTCACGCCACAACGGGTGGTTTTAACGCCGATCAGATTTCCGTCATTTTGTTGGTCGCCGGAGTAGGCCGCCGACTGGGAGCCGCTGTTGCCGCGCCGAAGGTCTTGCTGGAATTTGGCGGGCAGACCTTGCTCGAACGGCATTTGCGCGGCTTGATCGCGCAGGGGATCAAGGACATCGTTCTGACCGTTGGTTTTGAGAGCGACCAGATCCGGCAAGAATTGGCGCGGCTGGGTCTCGCCGGTCAGATTGGTCTGATCGAGAATCCAGACTTCCGGGCCGGTAGTCTGGTTTCGCTTTGGGTCCAGGCGCAAAGACTGCGGGCTGGCCGGACCGTGCTCCTGATGGATGGCGATGTCCTCTATGACCCGGCTATGATTGGCCGTCTCTTGCGCGGTGAGGGCGAAAATATCCTGCTGCTCGACCGCACTATCGAACCGGGCGATGAGCCGGTGAAGATTTGCCTGCGGGGAGGGCAGATCGTCGATCTGCGGAAAATTCCGGCCAATCCCCATGACTGGTACGGCGAGTCGGTGGGATTTTTCCGTTTCTCCCCCGATATGGCCGGCGAACTCGCTGAACGCTGCGATTGGTATGTCAGCCAGGGGCTAACCTCGGTCGAATATGAGGAGGCGATCCGAGATCTGATTCTCAAAGCACCCGCGCGCTTCGCCGCCGCCGAGGTCAGTGATATTCCCTGGACCGAGATCGACTTTGCTGAGGATGTCTCCCGCGCCCGCGACGTCATTCTGCCGCGATTGACGGCAAGATCATGAGCGTTGGCATGAGCGTCGGCATG
>Ga0116226_10001189_pt1 | contig 22589 bp, 28 predicted proteins | sample S1TSphfallax_FD_89692 | JGI IMG/M metagenome (GOLD analysis project Ga0116226, IMG submission 89692) | Host-associated microbial communities from peat moss isolated from Minnesota, USA - S1T2_Fa - Sphagnum fallax MG | ecosystem: Host-associated > Plants > Peat moss > Unclassified | place: USA... | reverse complement strand
GTCCTGAATGTTCAGCAGAAAGTGAGATGATTGACCTCAGAGAAGACAACAAGGCCAACACCAGCAGCTGCTGCTACTCCCAGTGTGGTTGGCACCAAGCTTGAGTCCTACAGGTCCCATCCATTCACCAGTCAAATCTAACAGTATGCAACCAAGCAACATACTCAGTGATCAATAAGACACTTGAATGGAGCAAGACATACAAGACTGCAAGAAAATACCCTTCTGTGAAAAAGATACCACAAAAAAGGATATATTTGATAAGATTCATTGATAAACTAGATGATCAACAGCTAAATCTACATGCCTACGTGCAGAATGAAGGGCATAACAGTAGTTGGCTCAAGAAAAGCTTTCATAGCAAAACAAATATCTATTTAGAAAGATGCGATGTGCAAGTGTGTAGCTCAAGGTAATATAGACATGCCTGAGCTATGGATACTTGTGATCACATAATGAAGAGGGGAAGAGAAATTACAACAATACAAGCACATGAAATAAAAAATAGGCTCACTGATACCATTTTACTGTTTGGAGAATGAAGTGTGGGGTATAGATACATACAGCATTTGCAGCAGCACTATCCTTTATCACATTTGTGAGGCTGCTGAGGTTAAATTTGAAGCCTTTCTTGGGTGCCAGCCATGGCAATTCACTCTCCTGTTGACAGCCAAGCCCTATGAGAATTTCATATAGCCAGAGGATTTTTGTTTCACATGCACAAAACATACTGCAGAATTCTTTTTGTACTTTGACACAGAGAGATACTAACAGTGGAGGGGAAAAAAGTGCATACCTTCCATCCCTTGTTGCCTTCTGCACCACCTTTGATGGCATAGGCTCCTTTGAAGCCACTGTTTGCAAGCAGCCTTGCAACTACTGCAGAACTCCCATCAAACCTTTGCATTCCAAACCAAAACCACAGAGACATGTCTGTCAGAGAGTGAGTATGAACTTCCTACAATTGAGAAAGTGCTAATGTTCTGCAGCAAAAGCCATTGGAACTCAATCCTGCAAAACCAATGCAAGAACCTCAAATGCTCTCAGAAGGTTGGGCAGATGTAGCAGATTGTCTGCACATCTGCATGCAGAAGTTGTTGCCTGGAAAAACCACACAATCTTAAGCTTCTGAATTATTTCAAAACCTAATGCTCATCAGCATGTTATCCTCTCTATCACTGTGCTACATGCAGGTCGTTCCATTCGTACATAGGTCCTTGCAATGGGATGAGATATTCTCCTGTCGCACTTAGATGTCCTACAAGATGAAGACTGCACGACAACCTACTAATTGGCTCTGCCGTGTGTGCATCGGCTGACTTGAGTTTCTTGTCCTCTGCACGATTTCCGCGTATTTTATAACATCAGGAAAATTTTAAGTTTTTTTTTCATATATGTTGCCATAGAGCAGACAGGAGCAGCTATGCGATTTACTAAGAAAGCAAGAACAAAGCTTCGCCTTCCGACGCAACTTTGTCGACGCTCATCAACAAACAAGACAGCGTGTGCCCCGCGTTGCAAATTTTGTCAACGGGTTGGCAAAACGGAATACAGATTCCAATTCGACGCAGCTGACTAGTGACATTTCATAATCTGCAACTGAATGGTGGTCAATGAAACTCGGGGAATACTTTTGTGAAGCACTCAAGAAAAAAACCGAGACTAAGAATCACATCCTTTCACGACTATGTCGCCAAAAAAATGGAGCCTTACCGGTCCAGGATGTATAGAGTGGTGTTTTCAGCGTCCTTAAACTTAGCTAGCACCGTGACTGCATACTCCTCACCATGATCCACATAAGGCAACTGCACAACTCTCTTCCTCAACTTCCTAACGTCCGGAGTCCCTTCCGTCTTAACATCCTCCGCTGCTCTTATGTCCAAAATCTGCGCATCGCTTTCCTTATCTGACAGTTTGGCGAACGCCTCCGCGGCCGCTACGTTGCCGAATGTTTGGGGTTTCACAAATACTCTGAAAGCAACCGCCGGAACCATAACGGCCGCAATTCCCAGCACAATGGCCAAGGGATTCGCCGTCACAAAGTCCAGAACACCACTCCTCGCGTCGAAATCGATCACATTCTCATCCGACGCAGCCAAGGCAGCATCCTTGACATCCGAGACGATATCATCATAATTAAAAGCCAGGGCTCCATTTGCAGGCGCTGCCAGGAAAGCGAAAACGGGAGAAAATAAACTCGTAGGTACACCAGAAACGCCCGCAAACTGCTTCCGCATCAAACTCGACGCGTGGAGAATATCCCCCACGACTGCAGGAATACAATTCTTCTCCTCACGCAGATCCACGGCCGCTTTAACAAGAAAACCATCCCTAGATCTAACACCTTCTCTCTTCACACTTCTACCACACATGTTACCGCCATGGCGGCTTCCGGAGCTCTGCTCAAGCTTCCGACTCGCAGCGCAAGAGACGCCAGCAACTCCACCTCCGGAAAGTTTAAGAACCTCCATACGTATAATAGCTCGTTCAGGAGCAGAAAACCCGCCAAAGCTCCGATGCACGGAGCTCCAATCCACCGAGGGCGTACCAAAAAGCTACGGAAAGTAGCAGAAGTAAAAAAACCGAGTGCGGCAAAAGCTGAAGCAAACCAACGACCTCAAGCATCATCGCCATAGCCACACACGAAAAGACAACCCAAAACGAGATGCCATAGCTACTTTATCTCATCTCGGTTTACGCACTTCGCTACCAGTGGTCATAACTCACAACACAAAACCAGATGCCAAAACACAGCCCGCTGGCACATTTAACATGCGCCACGTCAGAAAATTTCAGGTCCCAACTCATTTGCATCATTACCTTTTTTTGCGTGCAAAGCTCCTTGAGCTCTAATTATATAGCTCCTCCTTGTTCTATAGTTTTAATTTTCCTACTTTTGATTGGGCAGCTCCTGGTGTTGTTTTTACATGCGAAGCTTTTCCGAGCTTTGTTGCTATAGCTCCTCCCTATTCCTAAATTTCTTTATTCTATTTTCGGTTGTGTTGATCCTATGTTCTCTCCACGTGCAAAACTCCTCAAAGCTTTATTATTGTAGCTCTTCTTTGCTCTTGGCTTTTCATTTTTTTGCTTTGATTATGGAGCTCCTTTGTGTTCTCTCCACATGTAAAGTTCTTTTAAGTTATGTTCATAAAGCTCATTGCTCCTCAATTTTCATTTTTCTACTTTCAATGTGCAACTCCTCAATGCTTTTTCCACATGTGAAGTCATCCAAGCTCTATTGATGTAATTCCTTTTTGCTCCTAATTTTTTTTTTCTTGTTTTTGGTTGTGCAATTTATGTCTTTTTTCACATGCAAAGCACTTTTGAACTTTTTCAATGCACTCCCAAGCACCTTAATAGATTTAAATGTGAGTTTGAGGTGAAAACAACGGAAAAATAAGGAGTTGGGGCAAGTTCCCTGGCTCGCAACATTTTGGGGGTAAAGGGGCATGCTGAAGCTCTGGGATGGGACTATAATGAATGACAAGCAATCACTCATTCACATGGACTTGCACAAAACCAAACAAGTTGGTTAGTGCATAGCTGGAACACTTTTGATGCTAGGACGAATCACGGGCAAACTCAAATTCCACGCTCTCCTTGCTTTTGGTTTTTTTATTGTGGAACTCCGATGTTCTTTTTGTATGTGAAGCTCCTTTGAACTATGATCAAATATGCACCTTACAATGTGGCCATTGCAAGTGGTTATTCTTGCACAATTTTTACAAGTTGTGTTGCAAATTCAAGGTTTGATTTTTCAAGGTTTTGGCACAACAAAATTTGACCTTCTAGTGCCTCCTTTGAAAGATGTTTGGTTTGTTTTGAAACAATGAATCACATAATTGTTTTACACTAGTACCAAATTTCATGTGTGTATGATATTTTGGGCAGTGGAGAACTTGGTGATTGGGTTAAGGTGCAATCAATCACCTAATATTCACACTTTTTGATGATGCAATACAACAACCTCAGGGGAATCGGACACTTCCGTGTTAGTAAGAACTTTGTCCATCACTTGACAAAGAAATTGAAACATTTCATGGAAAGGAATAACATGAAAACTCAAGTTGTTGTCCTTGTGAGAGTTTGTGTAGCTTGTAGTTTGTATAAACTTGCACATTGTTCTGAATTGTTTGTTATCAAGAAGTCAATTGTCCACCTTATCCTACAAGAATTCATGTGCATAATGAACTTTGTTTTGAAAAACCAAATGAAATGGTTAGAGGCCAATGATTTGATTGAAGTCATGCAAGGATGTTATTTCATGAGCTACAAGCATGAACAAGTGAACATGAGTAGAGAAGGACCAAATTTTTTTATAAATATTCTTCCAACGTGGACATGATATTTAAAGAATATTCTATGACACCTAGGATAGAATATTTGGTGACATGGAGGAAAATTCTTCCACATGTCATGGATGAATAATATTTATGGATGAAAATGGGGATGAAAAATGAAAATGGATGAGCTTATTCATGAACATTCGCAACAAGTTTTTTTTTGCAAAAAATTGAACAAATAAAATAGGATACAATAAATTTATGTTGGTTTATTGTGAATAATCCATCACGTGAAATGTTCAAGTTACATTTGAACTAGTATTTCATATTCCAACTTTGCAACATCCAAACCATATAAAATTTAAGATTACATCAAATTCAAAGGCACATAAACTTGTTGATCCCCCAAAAGGTATGTGTGAGATCAAACAATACTCGTCCACCACAAAGAGGTATGTGACCATGAGGAATTGAGATAATATCAAATACCCTAGGACACCTTACCACTTTAAACTCTTTTTTATTTTCATTCACTCTCTAAACCCCTTGGAAACTTGCACAATGAAATTGCATTCTTTTTCATTATACTAATAATTTGCATGCAAAATACTTCAATTTTCATTATTTAACCACGTGCTTGCAATCATAAAACCTCTCTATTCCAATTGCAAAAAAAAAATTGTCACCAAATGTCACACTAAACACCTTGGAATCTATGATTGAATACATGTTAATCTCAAACATATTAGAAAGAATTTGCGATATGTCAAAAAAATTGTTGGAATATCCAATAGATAATACCAGCTAGACCCCCTCAGGCATCTGCTCAAGATTAGAACATGGGGAACGTAATGGAAGGGAATAATTAACAAAACAATGGAATGGGTGGCATGGTGATGGGCAAATGCGAAGATTGATAAAGAGAGTCTTTCTATAATGAAACAAAATGTAAAAATTTCCAAGGATGATACGGAGGACTACAATTTTGCAATGTTTAGATGTGCAATGGACTTTTTCAAAGAACGTGCAAGTTTAAAAATGTCGATTCCAAAGCATTTTTTCACAAGTTTATTGAACGACTTGTCAACAAAAGACTTGCTACCACTTAGGAATTTGCTATCCACAAAAATCATGAATCGATGATTTTATGCAATTCCAGGTAAATGAGCCTAAGTTCCATAAGAATTGAGGAACAAAGTCTTTAAACAACTGGTTAATCGTTGAATGATAGTGCTAGCCACAAAACCATGAGGCAATATGATGGTTAAAAAAAGCCATGAATTGGAAATTGAATGAGAAACCAAAATCTTATTTTTTATATTAAATTGTAGTTCAATAGACGTGTGAAGATAAATATTTGTTCAAAGTATGTAATCACATAAGGAAATATTTATTTATGCAAAATTTAAATAAAATTATGGTTGAACTTGAACAATCTTCAATAAATTCGTAATGATTATTGAAACAAAAAATTAATAAAAACTTTAGCTCAAAGTAGTAAATGATAATCAAAAGCATATACATGATGTTGTGGCTGATGAGGCAAATGAAAATGTATAAGAATAATAGTCGTTAAAGGGCATGAATTGGACACATGGCATGAACAAAAACGCAAACAAAAAAAAAGGTATGAAGCCACATAAGGCTAAAGGGCCAATGAACATATCACAATTACATGTTGCACACAACACACATGACACAAGTAAGAAACATAGTTGTTATGCCAATCATAATGTTTTAGTGTAATCAATCCCATCCAAATGGTCCAAAAAAAGGTAGGTAGTTTCCAATAAGCTATTGAATAAAATATTTTTAAAGTGACCCTATAAAATTCTAGACTTTGGGAGATGTTTATATTTTTGTAACATTGCACAAATAGAGTTTAGTTACTTTCAATGAACTTCCAAGTAGCAATAAAAGAAAATGAGTTCTAAGTATAATTGTTCATTTCCACAATGTCACGATATCCATATCCAGGCATTCTTGTTGAACACCAAGGGACGATTACCTTTCAACAAATAGAAGAGAGTTGAAGGGTATAAATGCAAAGGTCCATGTAGAGGTTGGGTACTAAGCATCTTATAATCACTTACATGATTACAAGATATATGGGACAATGATAAAAATGTTTTGCCCAAAGTTTATGAATAACTTGTGACAACCACTTGGAGACAATCAATGGCTAACACACCCAATTAATCAAAACTATAGAACGTGGTTTCACAAGTAGTGTGATTACTTGCTCGGATTTCAAGTTGAGAGGAAAATAAGCGAATCACTTTTGCTACGAAATTGGCTAAGGAACATTTTTTGACACTAAAATAATGAATACGAAACACTAGTATTCACTTATAGTAGAGAATTGGATTCCTTGGTATTGGCCAACTACATTACTAGAAGCCCAGAAGAAGAATAAAACTCACCACCACACACACAAAATGTAGTGACGAATTTAGAAGAGGAGGCAAAGAATAATCTCCCACCATTCCAAGGATATGCTATTATGGACTTGAAAGACATGACCCCAGTGCCTACACCACAATCTGTAGTGGATTCCAATGAATTTTAACGAATCACCAATGGAACTCGATTCAGTTCAACATATTTGAAGCAAAGTTTATAGACGCCTTTAGACTTGGTAACAACTGTAAATCTTGGAAGGAGAAGTTAACAAGTCTTTGTAAACAAGGTTTTTCCATGCTATGGTACATGAAGATATATATATATATATTGTATAAAAGAAAGTACTTTTTGAATTAACAAAATAATATGTTTTGTATGTTTGAAAACATCAATGGAAAAAATAACAATAAAAAATGCATAGCTTAATTCAAGTAGATGATACTATTGGTTGAAAAACGGGCTTCCCATTTTGAAATATTTGGCAAAAGTGATATTTGAAATTTTTCATTTCATTTCCACTATAATGAAAAAGGATTTAAAACAATTGAAAGTCATGTACAAGGAACAACAAGGCATTATGTACATGTGAATGACCTTCAATATGTTGCCATTCAAAATTAGAATGGATCAATAAAAGTCTAGACTATAAAAGTATGACTTTTAGAAACAAATCCAACATGTAAACTACAACAAAAGAATTACAATCACTAAAAATCCATTGAATAGTCAACAAAGATCAATGAAGGAAGTAAAAACTAGAAACCATCGTTTTGGCATGAATCAAAAGTGTCACAATGGATTATGGATTTTGCGCATTGAAGATCAATTTTGGAGAAAAATTATTATGTTCCAAGAATGGAAAATTTTGAATGAAAAATGTTAGATGATGGATCGTGCACAATTAGTGGAGGAAAGGATAAGAGACTCAAGAATTAAGTAAATTAAATAATATGGTACAAAGGATCAAGAGGTTTTTGGATGGAAAAACAATTTGAAGCATAATATTAATTACAACAATTGCCAAAAGAGAAATAAAAGCATTGAAATTGAATTCTCCACCTAACCATAGGATCACACAAAGGATTCAAAGACTTAGTGATCCACCCATGAGCTCATCAAACAAGATCTACCTCATTCAATGGCCTCATCATCAACTAGAGATCTAATAGAAGGATCATACTTAACATGATTTTTAATGCTAGGTGGTGAGATCATGGAAGCCATGACCTTGGTTTCAGCCTTAACATACAAAAGCAACATGAAGTTCCAAGATGGACTAAGTTGTAAATCCTCCGTTGAGGAAAAAAAAGACCCATGGGAGTAGGCGATGGAAGCCCTTTACAAGAATAAAAGAGGTGACAATTAGGAAAAATAGAAAGGAATCCACAACAACAAATCCAGAAACAAAACGAAAAGGTAGACTTACTCATAATCCAAATTCCTTTTAAATCGTTTTGGTAATGGGGAGTCCTCGCCATCTAATCGTATAACACAACATTTTCCCACATGGTGAAAAACCTCGACAAGTAACTACAACACCTTTTCAAACACCTCCATTTTTAACTCAAGAGCTAAAATATGACATTGGAGGATTTGGCAAGCTCTAATGTTATTGGTTGCTTAAAGCATGAAAATAAAAAACAAAAATGGGAATGAAAGCAAAGAAGGAACTAAATGAAAGGAATTTGAACCAACATATAGAGGCAGACAAGTCCACAACCAAGGATCTTGATTTAAAACAAACTTCTATCAAGGCTTGAAGAATCACAGGATGAATTTCCTTGGCCGCTTGAAATGGCTTTCCATTTTTGGACTTATTCATGGAAGAATCATCGGTATAGTTGTAAAGGACGTCTTCATTTTGAACATTGACCCCTTTCTATAATAGGTCCTTAAATGTAAGGGAAAACACAAAAGAGTTCAACTGTGGACTCAATTTGCCAAGATCCCTCACTAGTAGAGTAACCCGTCTCAACAAGGTTTATAACATTATAGAAGATAAAATAATGAAAAGGGGGACTTGCAAAATATTGGAAATTTAAAAAGGGGAAAAAATTTGGATCAATACCTTCATGGAGGGGTCCTTTGAACTAACAATCGCCCATTTCATTCGAATTTGGAAGTTATAACTTTCTAGATATGATCTAACCTCCTTTAGAACACGAAGATTATTAAGGTGGAAAAACAAAACCGCCCCATCACTTGCTAGGAACTTATCTAGGAAATCAAAAACAAAGACCACATAGTCTTCAACTAACGTGTTCTAGACAAGAATCTTTATTGGGGAAGGGGAAACAAATGACATGGGAAGGTTTTATAGAACATCAACAAGGACAAGGCTCACCTTGCCCTCAAAAATTGCTTGTAGACATGGTGAGGATGAAATTAAAAAACAAGTAATCGATTACAAGAAGGAAGGATCGAAAATGCATTGAAAAGGGAGTAAGCTTGTGAATGAATTATGAAATTTTAACAAATTTTTCAAACCATTTCTTTGTATTTTCCCTTTTTGAAGTGATGTTCGGCTAAGAGATTGGAAAGGCAATGTAATGCCATCCAACCTACTTAACAAAACTACATTAGGAATAGATGGGGTGGGGGCGTAACGAGGAGGAAAAGGATCCACCACCCTCAAAGAACCCCGAGGAAGAAATATTTGTGTAGAAGGAATATTCCCATTCAAAGGAACTTCGACATATTCTTCCATTGTGTCCAAAGTATCTTCAATATCTTTGAACTGCTCCTTCCCCTTCCTCCTACCTCTTTTATTAGATGCCTCAACTAGAGTGATTAAGGACACTTAAAGCCCAATGACACACCCCCAAGCTCCTTGATATACCCAACTAGGAGTGCATGGTGAAAATAACAGAAGGAGGAGGAGTTGGGGTATGTTCCCTAGTTTGTAGCACTTCGAGGCTAGAGGAGCATGTTGGAGCTTCGGGATAGGGACTAGGAAGAGTGACGAGCAAATCAATTATTCACATAGACCTGCATAAACCAAACAAGCTGGTTAATGCATAATTGGAACACTTTTGGTGCACGGACGAGCCATAGGCAAACACGTATTCATAAGATTCACCATGGCCTAAACTTGGGGGAAGTAACATTTTCCCCCTTATAGTATTCTCTATGCCTAGGCATGGGCCTTGCACCCAAATGTCATTTTATCCTGGGACTCTCAAATTGGAGTCCCGAAAATTTCAAAATGGGGACTTTCGCAATTTTGAAGGCCCATAATTTATTGCGTAAATCTCTAATTGAAGAGAGGTCTAAAGTAAAGTTTTAGATCTTGTCAACAACTTTCCAACGGTATGTGGCACATCACTTTCACAAAAGGAAATTGGGGCGATTCTTGAATTTTAATGGTTGGATGTCGCAACCCTAGCCTTAGGCTAACGACCAAAGCAATGGCTTGCAAGGTTGCGACCAAGAGAAGAAGCCTAGGAGTAAAGGAAAGTGTGAGGGTATGAACCCTCGCACTCCTAAGGGAGCTTCCACTTTGAGAATTAAAGTCCTATTGGAGTCCCAAATTTTTAGAGAACAATTATAGGGGTCAAAACCCAATGGATTGAAGAGTTTTTTATACCAATGGAAAGCCCTTGGAACTTAGATGTCTAAAATGGGCTTGCATAACCCATTTGGACATCTGAAACACAAGTTAGGGCCAAAAGAAAGGCTAGGAGTCAATTTGGCAGTTTGACTCCCGACCACTAGAAGTCAAGAATCGCCCCGATTTACTCATGTGCAGGTGGCGTGCGACATACCATTGAAAAGATCTCAATGAGGGCTATAACTTTGCTCTAGACCTCATCTCAATCAGAGGTTTGTGCACAAAGTTATGGGGCCCCAAAGTTGCAAGAGTCCCAGTTGTGGGAATTTCGGGATTCCCACTTGGGGGTTTTGGGACAAAATGCCAATTGGATGTGGGCCTTGGGCAAAGGCACAAATTATACTATAAGGGGGAAGGTGGTGGTTTCCCCCAAGTCTGGGTTGTGATGAGTCTTGTGAGTCCGAATTTGTGTGTGGCTTGTCCTAGCACAAAAAATGCTCCAACTATGCACTAACCACCTTGTGTTTGATTTTGTGTAGATCCATGTGAGTAGTTGATGCTTGTCACTCTTCCTATTCCCATCCCGGAGCTCCAACACGCCCCTTTACCCCCAAAGTGCTCCGAGCTAGGGAGCGTGCCTCGGCTCTTTGCTCTTCCGTTGTTTTCAATTTAAACTCACCTTTGAGTCCATTAAGGAGCTTAGGAGCGTGTCATTGGGAGTCAAATTGATAGTTTGACTCTTGGGCCTTCTTTTGACCATAACTTATGTTTTAAGTGCCTAAGTGGGTTGTGCAAACTCATTTTAGACATCTATGTCTCAATATCTTTTCAACAATATAAAGAACTTTCCAATCTAATGAGTTTTGACTCCTACAATCACCTTCTGAAAATTTGAAAGTCCATCAAAACTCCAACTCCCAAAGTGGGAGCTCACTTGGGAATGTGAAGGTTTTGTCCCTCACACTCTCCTACACTCCCGGAAGCATGAAATGTGACTCCCAAGCTTCACTTTTGGCCCGCACCTTTGCAAGCCCTTACCATGGTTGCAAACCCAAGGCTAGGGTTGTGACACTCAGATTGGAACTTAGGTTCAATTTTCTCGCAAAGGGTGATTTATGAAAATGGAGTGCAATCATTTGGGTAATCAAGGTACCAACCATAGTCTAAGAGGTGTGAAAACGATTAATCCTTTATAAGGTCTTTGTAGAACATAGAGATGTCCACCTTGGGATCACACCAAATTTCAAAAAGGTGTGGTAGTTGGTCAATTGCTCCAACCTAAAGGAGAATGTGGTAGAAATACCTACCCCAAAAATGGATTGTATGAAACTAAAAATTATACCATGAATGTAAAAATCAAGCCATTAATGTTGAACTTTCGACACCAAGGGTTGGACCGATATCCATGTTTTACACAATGAAACCCAAAACCACAAAAGGAAGAAGCGTAATGTTTATTTGTAGAGCACTTTAATGAAAGCCTCCTTTCCCCTAATTAATTGTTCTAAGCTCTTGCTTCTTCAAATTCCATTTCGAGTCTTGAATTTTTGGAAGAAACCAAATTCCCAAATGGATTGCCTCCACCCGTGGATATAGGAGGCAAGAGAGACAACTCCAAGGACATTTTTGATATTTAATTCCAAGTTGGAGATTGTATAATCATAAAGTTTGAAAGCTTCTACTTCCAACTGCATGAGATAAGGAATAAATATAAAAGTCCAAATAGTTAAAAAGAATAAAAAATATCAAAAGATTAAATTGAATTAGGATGCTCACCTAATGTTAAAATGTGGCCTTGTGGAACCATTTATCAAATTGAGCATTAGAGAAACTAAGTGTAAGAACTTTTATGGCCTCTTAAAAAATGTTTGATTCATTCCAATACTTGAACCAAACAATCTTCAGCTCATGAGATACACACATGTAAGCTAGCATTCGTAGCTTCTCTATGAACATCTCCAATTCAGAGTTCATGTTGTAATGAACTTGAATTTCCTTGAAGAAATTTGTGCTAAGGGTAGGATTGTAAACAGATGAAAGCTTGCAAAAAGCAGATTAATGGTCCTTCCTGACCTACTCCATTGCCTTTTCCATTTGCTCCTTGAACTTGACGAGGGAACAATCAACCTCTAGAAGGAATTCTTCATAGTACATCTTCACAACAACATCTCCAACAATTGAAATCTCATGCTACAAAAATACAAACAAAAGGCCAAGCCATGTGAAAAATGTGACCAAGTAATAACCGAGATAATAAATACCAAAATATAATAAGAAGGAACAAAATTTGGCTCACCTTATACATGTAGTTGAAAAATGCTTCAGAAGTAAGAGAATGTTAAGTCTTTTGGTATTTATTTTAGCATCTCTTATACACATTTGCAAGCAAAACTTCTTGGAATTGCTCCAGAGGTATGATACCAATGGACTTTATTTGAAAAAAATCATGGATGAGGCTAGGTCAAACATGATTTAGTTCCACAAACCTTCCAACAAAAAGTAACAACCAAAGTTGAGAACATTGAACATTTAAGTGCAAGATAATAAAATGCAAGTCTTCAAATCAATTATAAGAGTTCATGAATTACATGTTCAAGTCTATCATGGCTATCAAAAATTCAACCATCCCATGAGAGGTGTACATCAAGATGGAGTCCACATAGATATGCCACGAAACATCATCACCATGGACATGACGAAAATATGGCATCCAAGCTTGCAACCTATGGTCACTATCCCACATGAAGAACATACGCCCAAAGAGAGATTTCAAATCAAGATTTGCCAACATGAACTCTTCAAACCTTTGGTTTTTTGAACGCAAGTGGCGATTCCAACCAGTTCCATGATCATCAACAAACTCTTCATGTCCCTTCTAGTTCAATGGTGACACATAAAAAAACCTTGTCACCCTCACGGTATCCAAAATGGAAGGCATGTTCCATTTTGAGAACATTAATTTTGAGGGCAAGGCAAATTACAAACATCAATATCATCATGCAGAGAGTGATGTTCATCTTGGCCTTGCACTTGGGGAGCATTTTATACTTCTCCAAAATTGTTGTGGTGTTGATATTGTTTGTCTGGACAACGTGAATTATCCTTTAAAAAAACAAGTTTTCCATTGTTTCCACAACTTTAAAAACCTAGCATGCCTTGATATTTCACATGAATGTGGTGAAAATAAAAAATGAAATAAAAAAGAAAACATTCCTAAAGGTCAAAGCATACATGTCCAGTGTCCATAATTTCAAATTGTACTCCTTGAAATCCTTGCACAAGTATTTGAAAAATGAATAAGATAACATAATAGAGGTGAAAGTCTATTTCCTTATGACCATTAGCATCAATAAAATCAAGAAATAAAAGCTCAAGCTCGATTGCTCTTCGTGACATCCTAAACCAAAAAGAAAAGAAAAAATACTTTGGCCACAAAAACCTTTAGTTCTTCATGGCCTTGGGCCCCAACTTTTGATGCTAAGAGTTGGCTTTGGGTGCCATGAAGAACCCAAGTTCTTCACGGTGAAAATGACCATTCTTGCTACAAACCTTGGAAACAAAAAAAAGGAAGGAAAAAGGCAACCAAGCTTGAGCTCGACCACTCTTCCTACAATTGAACAAAAAGAAAATCTCCATGAAGAACATGGGTTCTTCATAGCACCCAAAGCCAACTTTCGATGCCATTGGATGTGAAAAACCCATGTTTTTCATGGTTTTTTTCTTTTTCTTTTTCTTTTTTTTTTTGTGGGAGGAAGAGTGGCCAAACTTGAACTCGACTGCGCAAAAGCGTGCAACTGAGCTAAAGTTCAATTGGTTTTTTTTTTTCCTTGAGATGTTCTGTCGAAAATCCAAGTTGTAGCTTGGATTGTCACCAAAAAAAAGGTTGAGCTCAAGCTTGGCTGTGCATTCTTGCATGGCCGAACTAAACTTGAACTCGACTACACATTCTTGTGGGGCCGAACTCAAGTTTGGCCGCACACTCTTACGAGGTTGAGCTCAAGCTCAACTATTCTTCCTGCACCTAAAGTAACAAAAAAGGGGGGGAAAAAAAACACATCGGTGGAAAACTTGGGTTCTTCATAGTATTTGACGCTAACTTTTGTCACCAAAAGTTGGCATCGATGGTTGTGAGAAACCTAGGTTCTTCACAACCAAGAAGGCCAAGCTCAAGAGTGCATAGCTCAAGAGTGCATAGCCTCAGCTTCTTCTAGAGCTTTCTACTTTGATTCCTTGTATAGTGAAACATTATGACTTGTCAAAATCTAAAGTCCATTTACAAAATTTAAATATTTTCTATCAAATATTTTGTTCCATATGCACATACCAACTTAATTTGCATCCCTCCTCTTCTATTTTTTGGGAGAAATATATTCACCTTCTTCCTTCATACTCTTAAATTTCCTTCAAAAAGATAAATAGCTTGAAAAATTAAAACATAGAATATTACACATATGTTTCTTATTGCAATCAAATTTGAAATTGCAAGGGTCCCTCACATGTTGCCTTTGAATCCTAAGAGTAATTCTTCGCGTCTTGTTTGGTGCCATTTTCGTTCTTCGCCTAATTAGTATCCGGTTGTGTCCATGGTGGCGTTTTCTCTTCCCCGAACTTCCTTCTTTATAATTAATATTCTTTTGCATCTCTCAAAGAATTTATTCTTTTCATTGTGTAGTATATGTATTTATAGTATTATTGGGAATTTGAAACTTATATTCTAAAAACTTCTATATATTATTATGTGTTTTTTTTAAAACGACCTAGTGATAGAACTTCATTAAGATTTTCATCATTTAACAACCTTTGTCCCACTGAAATGATAGATATCGATCATCATACATTGACATGCCCATCAGGTCTGCTGTACCTTCAAGGCCAACTCATTGAGTTTGTTGCCAACGCTTGGCAGGTTGTACCAACTCTCCTGACCTTTCATCAAGCTCATTGAGTATGCGGCTAGTGGCAGATAGCAACCTCTTCAATGCTAAGTAGCGCATGGAAAGTACAACGGGATGCTTGGGAAACAAGTTTACAAGAGAATGCAGATCTCTACATCATCACAAACTGCAAACCATGAGATGGTACTAATGTAGGTTGGATAAATAAAACATAATGAAAGTAAGAAAAGAAATGAATCTTTAAAGGCATATATTAAAGACTAGTTTGAACCCCGTGCCTAATCCACAGGTGTGTTATTTCAACAACGATTGGTTCATGTTTTAGTTTTTCTTTAAACTTTTATCTTTTTTATTTTGTATTTATATGTGTTTTCTGTTTTTATTATTATTTTGTATAATAAAAATAAAGTGTTTCTTTTTCACTACCAAGATTATTACAAGACTTTTGTCTTTACTTATTTTAGACTAAATCTCCAATTGATCTTGTACACTACCACATAGTACATATTCATGTGTTTTGGTCAAAAAAATTTATGTATCAAAATGGCAATCATGCATATGAAAAATTAGCCAAATTTAAGATTCATTTTGTATTTGTGGCTACTTATTAGAACCAAATATCCATTTTTTAAAATTGCTCAAAATGGAAAAAGAAATCATTGGAATCTTGTTTTTAATCATTGTTGAACATTATGTTGTGCAAATATTGTATATCTAAGGAATTTCAAGTTGCTTGATTTATCAAGCATTCCACCATGATCCAGGAAAATTAGGTTCAATTTCTTATTAAAGAGTTTAGTATGTTGCAACAAATGTTTGGCCTTTTCATGGGTGTTATTGATATTTTTTAAATATCACAAATGTCAATTGATTGGTGAGAGGACTTTGCGATAGAATACCACAAATTAATAACTTTTATATGAATATATTTTTTGAAGTCATGTTCTTTAGGGTTGTGTTTTCTATTGAAATTTTAGTAAACAAGAAAATTACATATCTATATATGAATTTTCATTATGAATTTGTTATGTGCAACTTATGCCACATTTATCAATCCATGTCATTGTTTCCAAGTGTGCCCATTAGCATTGGATCGACTACTTCAACCACAATCCGCTTGGAATGTGGTTTTTTTTAGAGGACAACCCTCCAATCAGAGCCAATCATAGTATCTAGCACAAAAAATACCTACATCGACCAACATGTGCATTTTAATGTCAAACCCTTGAGAAATTGCTAGTGGATATCTATTAGAATTCATTGGTTGTTGTATAATGGTTTTAAGGTCGAGTGTTTTTTAATGGTTTGGACCATGGTTCTTTCTAATGTTATTTGACAAATGCCCACCAACATTAAATATAAGTAAAGGTTTAGTTATACATGAGACACATGCACATGGAACACATAAGGTTCCACCATGGTTGGGAGTTGACGTTGGAAATTGACCATCCAAAATCCATTTTCATCTTGTCAAATCATTCTTGTGTTTTCACGAACATTTGCTAGAATCCAAGAACACTTGAACATAACTAATCAAAGTCCCAAACAGTAGCACAACAATTTCCTTCAACATTCCCACATATTGTAAATATGCAACTATTATGTTTTGGTTTCGAGCTAAACTATGAATTGCTTGAATGAATATACATGCCCCCCCAGAATTGTACGTGGAATGTGATAGATATCCATCATCTAGGTCAACTCGACAATGGTTGCCATATGCCCACATGTTATCATAGGTGTAAGCCTTGTGGCTTGGTGGGTGAAATAGTTGCATAAGCTCTTTGGACACCTCCATTAGTCTTACATGGAGTTATTGTTTCCCATGATCTTGAAGCCATGTTATAAATGTGGGAAAATCTACTTGTAAATGTAGATGAAGAGGACTAGGGTTTACATTTTGACAACGACCATGAGCCTTTCCATGTGCCCTATGTTCCCACCTTCCCACTTCATGATGTTCTTTTTCTTCCACATATTCCTAATAATGCCCAATTGTCATGTCTAAAAACCTTTATTTCATAACAATGGAGTGCAAATATAACCACACAAAAAACACCGTTTGATGACAAAAAATAGCCCACTAAAACATAACATATATATCCAACAACATTGTTGCATAAAAGTGTAAACTTCACAACCCAATTAAATTCAAGGGAAATACAATTGAATATTGTCACCCAAAATTAACTATAATAAGAATTGTGAAAACCACTAAAGGAAACCACCATAAGGTGCAAGGTTTTTTAAAAATAATTTAACACCATGTAAAGTTCACGATTAATAGACTCTGAAGGTTATAAAAGCTTATATCACCATCTTCAACTAGCCAAAATGGAAACCATTACATCTGATCCCTTTTACTTTGGCCTTTGCACCATTTGATGACACCATTAAAGTTCATATGTTGGGATTTCCACAACCACTATAGTGAAATTTCCTACCATTATAAACATGGTGGTTTCAAAATGGCGTTTAATAAGTGGTATATAAACATTAAGATTATGATGTCAACATTTAAGGTTTATGATTTATAACTATTACAATGGATTTGTATATAATATAGAATTTAGATTACATGTATGCAACTTCAATGGTTGTGAAGTTTGTAATGATGTATTCATACCTTTAATTTTTCAATTGTTAGTTTCTTGTGTTTTTCCTTGCCAATTAATACCCCCGCAACGTCTATCTCTTCTTCTTTGACATCCCACATTTGATGCCTGGTATGAAGGTACCATCTAAAATACTTAGTACAAAACCCAAGTGCTTCATCGTACGTATACCCAGATGTAATGCATCTTTTGGTGTTTGCTTTGTTATGAACATATTTCTTCAGCACATTCAAGTACCTTTCAATTGGGCAACACCAACAAGCTAATATAAACCCGCATATCTCCAATTCATCCACCAAATGGATGACAAGGTGGGAACCAAACTTCAAGCATGCAGAATGTTTTAGCCACGAAAATGTGAAAGGCATTAATCTCATTTTGATTCATCACCTTTGTGCATATGTGTTGGAACATTGTACCCAAACATATAAGTGTTTTACGTGGCCTAGGTTGTAGTAAATTCCAAATGCTTACTGGCATTATTTGTTGCACCATCACATGGTGGTCATGGCTTTTCATGTGTTGTAACCTTTAATTGCCCACATGTTTTTTGAACAATGCTACATACTTTGTTGCTGCTTGCACTTTAGCCACAAAATCCATAAAGGCCTTTGCTTCATTTGGTGTGAAAACATATGGGGTTTGTGGTTTTTTGTATGATCCACCCCCTTGTTGGTGAAGCCACAAGTGTTGCATCACCCCAGCCTATTCTAGGTCTTTATGTATTTCAATCGTGTCCTTATCCCTAAAATGGTATTTCAAAATGTTTTTTGAAACATTTTTCTCAATGTGCATGACATTGAAAGTGTTTCGTATGGGTAATTCTTGCAAAAACAACACCTAGATCATTAAATTTATAGGTTGAACTTTGCCTTGGATGCACAATTCATTAAAAAAATAAACCAACAAATTACCTATTATTACAAAAAATTCCCTTGTATTTTCTTTTTCCATTGCATGATTAGATCCCATCCATATGTCAAACTTTTCTTCATTGGGCAATAACTACATGCCCACCATAATCCCACTAATCACCCACTAATACCCACTGTACACTTACCACATACCAATCCCACTAATTGGCCACTATACTCCCACTCTTACAATAAAACCCAAAAGGATATAATGTGTATGTGATCCATGTTAACAAAATTTCTTACCTTCCAATATTCAAGCTGAAATAATGCACTCAACCTTTTGATTCTAGTTTGTGTAGTAGGGTCAATTTCTAATTGCCATCCACTTTGAAGCCATGCCTCCTTTGTTGTTACCACAACATACACATCATCCACATCTAACTTAGTAGGTGGTGTCGCCTCTTCTATGCCTCCAAAAGTTCTTGCATCTTGGTAATATGGGTGTGAATGAAGGAGCCACCTCCTATGTTGGCCACAATAGACTACCTTCCAAAGAACATTAGACCATCATCCAGTTGTTGCAAATGCACAACAAGGGCAACCTCAATACCCTTTTGTAGTGCAACCCACAACAATCCCATATGCGAGCAAATCATGGATTGTCCATAAGAGTATCGTACAAAGTGTAAATGTTGATTCCCCATTTCATTGCCTAACATCTCGCACATCTATGCCAACCTCCCATAACATCTTAAGTTCATCCAATAGAAGTTCTAGATAAACATCAAAATGTTGACCCATTATGAACCAAAGCCCTGGTATGATCAAGGATAACATCCCAAATTTTTTTGTGTGGTTAACCATGGAGGGATGTTATAATTCAACGTAACCATTGACCGTGCGGACCAATTAGACCTTTGGATTCCAAATGGGTTCACCCCATCCATTGTTAATCCCAATTATACATTGTGAGGCTCCATGGTAAAATCTAGCAAACATGCTTCCAAAAAATTCCATTGGTGCGAATTTGTTGCATGTCATACCAATTCATCTTGGCTACGATTATGGTAATGCCACACCATCAACTTTGATTGGTCAAGATTGTTGTACATTCATGCTAGTCAAAGTGTAAGTAGGAGTTGGTGAAACACCTTCCTTGCCACCTTTGACTTCCTAGCCCATCTATTATGAGGCTCAACACAATGTACACAATGGTCCACATTTGCATGGAGTCCCCTAAACAACATAAATCCTTTGATGCACACATTAATCACATTATATGCCAATCCCAATTTTTTTAACATGTGTGAGGCTTCATATTGAAAATGTGGGGATGTATTAGGGGTTGGCACTATGTTATTCTTTAACAACCTCAACAATTAAAATATGAAAGCATTTGATGTGCCATGTGTTTGATAACAATTCAAAATTAACAATGTTGCCCACAAGTTTGATAGTTTAGAGTTTTTGTATAGAGGAAATTTTTTATGCATCTTCAAACTCAACCTCACTAGGCCCCACGTTCTCATCATGGTCATGAAACATGGCAACTATGTCTTCTTGCTCTATGCCCTCCCCAATTCCTAGCATGTTAGAGTATGCATCCATTAGATTTTCTTCAATGGCTTGTTCAAGATGTCCACCCACATTTGGGTGATCTAATGTTATAGATTCATCATTCAACAAAGGGTTGTGTTGGGCATTTTTTGCTATTTGGTATGCCATTATAAATGCATCATTCACTAGTCTTGCCACGTCCACATTTGCGAATAGGTTAGGAGCTTCCGTCAAATGGTCTATTATGTGGTTATTTGCTCAATAGATCACTACTACCCATTTTTTTTATCAAAGGAATCATATGAATCCCCCTGCCATAAACATGCAAATTAAATTGATCAAACCCTTCTAGTTAGTTAAGTTCAAAGTATACATATAGGCAATTGATTCTTATGCATCACTCACTATGAACCATAAAATTAAAAAATTATTGGAGTAAAGAACATCATGCATGTACCTCCATCCAACCTTGGTTGTGAAGGTGTTGTCTAAAATCCAACAAATGTTTCTAAATTGTGGTGCGCTTAAGAGGTCAAACACCTGGGCATATGCAACAACAAAGGGTATCTATATCACTCCAACCTAGCAGCATTTGCATGAGCTTCATCACATTTTCATAGTTTCAAATTTCAGGCATTTGTTCTTTTTGGATCTATTAATGGGAGTTGTCAATTTGCAAAGAACTCCATGCAGCCTACACACATATAAAGCCCCATCAAAAACACATTTCCATGAACTATGGCAACTTTAGACAATGAATTTGAGCAATAACCACCACATGCCCTATGAACTACCACTATGTCCCTACTAAATTCCCACCACATGCCCATTGAACTGCCATTGTGTCCCCAACATGTGCCCATTGAACTACCATTATTTCCCCACTAAGTTTCCACCACATGCCAATTAAACCTCCATTCCCCCCACGCTAATTCCCACTATGATAAACCATTATGTTGATATGCACCTTAGAATAAGAACTCAACTACAATATTATGTACATTATATAACATCGTAACTACAACATCTATTGTGCATAATGTTCTTTCAATGATTAAGTTTACCCACATAGGATAATAGCATACCCACTAGTAAGAGAAGAAAACTCAATATGATAAATTTAGCAATCCAACACACATGATTATCAACAATCTTCATGGATAATTTATGCTAGTACAAATGCTTCAAGTCCACCATCAACCAATATTCATTGTTTGCATCATGTGAAAAACATAGAACATATAATTTATGGTCAAGAACATTACATCAATAGTAGTTTAAAATCTTAAGCATTACAAAGGTAATTTTTTCCAAAGCATTTTACACCACTAAAGACATCCAACTTTGCTTGGTTCCTCCAAATGTCCAAGATTTTATTAGAGGGAATTAACTACCATGCATGGCTTGAATTGGTCATGCTTTGACCAATTCAATTAATTAACCAAAAATGTCAAAATGGCACCTTTCACAAATAATCATGATTCCTAGGCACATTTTCATGGTAGTTAGAAGTTCATTAGTTGTTTCCTTGAAACTAGTGGCATCTAGGTTGGAAAGTTCTCAAAAATTTGATTCCTCCAAAAACATGGGTACCATATATGGTGGTTTCAAACTTGTTTAATACACCAGCATTGAGTATCGACTATAAGCAATTATCCTCTTTCGTTTGCATACAAAACACACCATGTTCATATTACATTCATGGCACAACACTTGTCCCCAAATGCATTTATGTAACATTTTCAAGCAAGATTGCACCTTTTCAAAATTCACCAAGAATATGTAATATCCTATCCATTTGCCAATACAACCCATCATCCTAAAACCCAACTTTGGCCCCACTGGACCCCCATTATGTCCCCACTATATTTCCACTTTGGCCCCACTAGAATCCCACTATGGCCCCACCAAACTTCCATTTGGCCCCACTAGATTCCCATTCAAAATTACCATTGGGAATGAACTTTGCATGCTTTCTTTGCCACTACATTAAAATGTTCCTATGAAAAGAGGTGATAAAGGGTGGATAGATCTATATTAAACCATACCAATGATGCCAAAATAATAGGGTTTATAATTACCTATACTAATATTCCCAAAAAAATAACAGTCTTTCGTATTGATTTTATCCTGCTAAAAAGATTTGATGGTAATGTCCGTTACTTTGGCTAGTTTCATGTGACTCTCAGTTGCACAAAGCTAATGTAAAAAATGTTGTACAATCATCTCCAAGTAGACTCCTTGAATCTAGTTTAGAACCTAACCAATTCAAGAAAACAACAACCTTGTTGCCATACACATACACAATCTCTCCAACCTGTCCCAACATTGACATCCATGCATAGTTTAGATACATGAATTCTATTAGTCTTGCATTGCTCCTTATGTGCATTATATTAAAATCAATTCACTAAGTCATGTTGAATGTT
>Ga0116226_10001188_pt1 | contig 22605 bp, 19 predicted proteins | sample S1TSphfallax_FD_89692 | JGI IMG/M metagenome (GOLD analysis project Ga0116226, IMG submission 89692) | Host-associated microbial communities from peat moss isolated from Minnesota, USA - S1T2_Fa - Sphagnum fallax MG | ecosystem: Host-associated > Plants > Peat moss > Unclassified | place: USA... | reverse complement strand
AGGCCGAAAATCCGGGCAATGCCGTCGCCGACGCTGAGCACCTGGCCGGTCTCGGCCACGTTGGATTCAGTGTCGAAATTCGCGATCTGGCTTTTCAGAATCTCGGAGATTTCGGCTGGGCGGATCTCCATGTCAGGCAGCTCCCTTTAGAGAATAATTGAGCCGGTTAAGGCGTGATTTCAGGCTGGTATCGAAGAGTTTGGCGCCGACCTTGAGGACCATGCCGCCGAGTAGCGAGGCATCGGTGCTCTCGACCAGCTTCACGCTCCCATAGCCGGATTCGGTCAGGCGGGCGCGCAGCTGGTTGCGTTGCGTGTCGCTCAGCGCGTGCGCGGAGGTGACATAGGCCACGATCTCGCCGCGCTTGGCGGCGACATAGGCGGCAAAGCCGGTGATGAGGGCGGGCAGATCCCGCAAGCGGCGATTGGCGATGACCACGCTCACGAAGTTACGGATGATCGGCAGGAAGCCCTGGGCTTCAAGCGCCTGGCTCAGCGCCGGGGCGGCCTTTGCGGCATCGGTGAGGGGGTTGCCGACAAGCTGGGCGAGCGCATCGCTCTCCTTGATCAGGCGGCCGAGCGCTTCCATCTGGTCGATGACGTCGTTCAGCGCGTTCTGCTCGAACGCGAGCGCGTATAGCGCCGCCGCGTATCTTGCGGATAACCCTGTCTCACCCGTGCCCGTAATATCGACCAATTGTAATGCTCGCCTTGTTTTTTGCCGTGGTCCTCGGCCCCCGGAGAGGCACGGCGGGGCAGTAACATAGCGAAGTAACCGCAGCAAGGCCGAGGCAGGGGGGAATGCGGATGCGGCGGTTTTGCAGCCCGGAAACTGCGGGCGCGGCGGTTTTTGCGCCATTTTGCGACATGCGGTGATCTACCCCGAGTGCTTCGCCCGGTGCCGTGCGACCACCGGCCCGTTCTCATCCATCGCGTAGCAGGTGTTCAACTGGTCGTCCCGCAGGCCGCGCGGGGTCGTCGAGCCGTCATCCAGGCCAAACATGGTCTGGAAGGCGACCGTGGCGAGGGGTTGCAGCAATTCGCGCAGATGCACGCAGCCTTCCACCCGGCTGATGCGCATGAGAGCCGCCTTCAGAAAGCCCGGTCCGATATTGAGCCCGGCGAGACGGGCGAAATTGGGTGCTGCACCCGGGCAGATGGTGTGGGGCGTCGAGTCCATCGCGGCCTCGCAGGCGACGATGTTGCGTTTACGGTCGACCGTGAGGCGGATCCACATATCATGCAGCGGCTCGCCCGCGTTCACGCTGCCGCGGTCATGATTGGCGAAGCTCTCGCTACGGGTATCGGTCATATGCGCTTCGATATCGACGAGCCCGTCCTCGCGCGCATAGCCGCGCAGCTGGATGTCGCGGCTGTGGAGCAGTTTGCGGGGCGTGGCGCGGCTGAGCGGCATAGGGCTTTTCCGATCAAAAATGGTCCTGCATAACAGGATGGCGGCATCAGATCTTGCCCAAAGCAGTGCCAGGCACAAGAACGTCAGACGTGTTTACGAATTGTGATCATGCCTGCCAATCGTGAAGCGGCGACGCCGGAGGCTGGGGGCAGGGCGTATTCCCATGCCGAGCGGATGCGGGTGGTGCTGGGTATTCTCACCTGTATTCTTCTGGCGGCGCTGGACCAGACGGTGGTGCTTCCGGCGATCCCGCAGATTGCTTCCAGTCTGCATAAGGTTGGGCACCTTTCCTGGGTCGTTGCGGCCTATTTGTTAACCTCGACGGCGACCACGCCGATTTATGGCAAACTCTCCGACCAGATGGGCCGCCGCGCGGTGCTGGTGCCGGCGCTGGTGTTCTTTCTGCTGGCCTGCATGCTGTGCGCCGTCGCGCAATCCGTGCCGATGCTCATTCTTGGCCGCGCGTTGCAGGGCGTAGGCGGCGGCGCGCTGCTGGCGGTGAGCCAGGCGGCGGTGGGCGATGTGATTCCGCCGCGCGAGCGGGGACGGTATCAGGCCTGGTTCGCGGGAACCTGGGCTTTTGCGTCGATTGCGGGGCCGATTGCGGGCGGCGTGATTACGCAGCATTTCTCGTGGCGCTGGATCTTCTGGTTCAATCTGCCAGTTGGGCTGGCGGCTTTGGTGTTATGCGTGCGTGGCTTGCGCGGGCTGGTTCCGGCAGGGCGGCGCGCGCGCATCGATTATGCCGGGGCTATGCTGCTGATCGTCAGCGTGACCGCCATTCTGGCGGCGTTGAGCATGGGAGGGGTGGATTTCCCCTGGGCCTCCTGGCCCGAGGCGGGTATTTTCGCAGTCGGCATTCTGGCTTTCGGTGTGCTGGTTAAGCAACAGCAAGTGGCGACCTCGCCGCTATTTCCGGGGCGCTTGATGGCGCGCGGCGTATACCGATGCATTTTGGCCGTTTCTTTCTGCAATTCAGCCGGGATGTTCGGGGCGATCTTTCTGCTGCCGCTGCTGCTGCAATGGCGCTACCATGCCGGGCCGGCGGCATCGGGCGTGGATATCATGCCTTTTCTGGCCACCACGACGGTCGGCGCGTTCGGGGCCGGGCAGGTGGTGCGGCTTACCGGGCGGTTCCGGCCGATCATCGCCGCCGGGGTGGCACTGGCGGCGGCGGGGTTCCTGGTGCAGGCGCTGCTGCCGCAAGGCGGGGTTCTGGCATATCCGGTCATCGTGGCCGCCGTGGCGGGGCTGGGCATTGGCGCGGTGATGCCAACCTCCCTCGTGGCGGCGCAAAGCGAGGCGGGGCGGACGGAGATGGGTGCCGCCACCGGCACGCTGCTGCTCACCCGGGCAATGGGAGGGGCTTTCGGTGCAACCATTGCGGGCGCGTTGCTGGCGCTCAGCCATGGCGACTTGCCGCTCGGGTTCCGGATGGGGTTTTTCGCCTGCGCCGGAATGCAGGGGCTGGCGACGCTGGCCGCGCTGAGGATGGAAGATGTGGTGCTGAGCGCTGGAGCCGGATGACATTAAATCGAATCGCTTTGCGATCCGATTTAATGTCATCCGGCTCCAAATCATAACTTAGAGTGCGATCGTTTGAGGTTCGCTAAACTGAGCGAGCCGAAAACGCGAATCGCCCTCAGAAATAAACGCAGAGCAAACCACGTTCAGCTTGGCGCAAGCGAACGAACGTCAACGCGCTGTAGCGAACCCACCCCAAATCATCCGATTCTCGGAAACCGAAATCAGTCGTTGGCTGGGTAGGCGGCCATCAGGCGTTTCTGGTGCTGCCAGAGCGAGAGCAGCTTCAGCCAGCCCGTCGGCTTCAATCCGCGCGCCCGGATAGCGGCGCCGATCTTGAAGGATTCGCCGTAATGGAAGAACTGCGTGGCGTAGGCTTTGCGGATGGTCATTTGCGGGTCCCAGATATGGGTCGCCTCCGAACCGCTGCCGTTGAACTCGATGATCTTGAAATTCTCGCCGGCGCGCAGCGCCTCCAGCGACTCATAGCGCAGGTCGATCCTGGAGAAATGCAGGTCCGGAACGTCTTTCACGATTTCGTCGATGCGTGCGCTCAGCGCAGGGGTCACAATGTCAAGCCCATCCTTGAAGGTGGAGCCGCGGCAGTGGTTCCCGACAAAGACAAGGCGCACGGCCTCGCCGGGCGCCGGCACGCTCGCGGCATTGGCCCCTAGCTTGGGCAGTAGAAGATGGGAGACGGCATTGAGCCGCGGGTCTGCGGCGATCAGGGCACGCACATCGCGCAGCCCGTCCCCAAGCACGGTGGGGGCGAATTTCAGCGTGACCGAGGTGATGCGCCCGGTGCGCTCGCCCGGGTGGCGGATGTAGAAGATTCCGGCTTCGCCCTCATGGGTGACCAGCTCCTGGAGTTGCAGGGCGGTGGCGCGGGGAAATTGCGCCAGATAGGCGGAGAGCTGCGCGTCATCATGCACGACCCGCACCCCGACGCCGTTGCAGCTCATATCCGGCTTGGCGACCAAGGGGTAGCTCAGCCCCGCGCGGGCCATGGCGGCCTTTGCCAGCGCCAGGTCGTTGCCATGAATATGGCCGGACGTGGACATGGAGGCGAAGCGGGCAATCCATCGGCGAGCGGTCGGGCCGGCCTGGCCCAGAATGTCGTTTTTGGATTCGCCGCAAATGCCCCCGGCATCGATGCGTGGATTGGCCAAAGCGGGGAGGGTGATGCTGCGGTAGCGGATGGCTTTGAGAACCCAGAAGGCAACGACCGGCGCATAGAACAGCCAACCGGGCCAGAACTCGAAGAAGGAGACGGGGCTTTTGACCTGAGGGGCGCTGCCATGGCCCAGACTGGCCGGCAGCGGAGTGGGGAGCGACGTTTCGCTCATGCGGATGTCCTTTTATTATACAGACGCGTGGCAAACCGGCCCACTATCACTAAGACTATAAGGAAGATAGTGAGACCTGCCCAGCGCCAAACGCCCAGATAACGCATCATCAGGACGCCTAATTTCAGGCTTATGTAAAATAAACCCGATGTCCATATCAGCGTGGCAACCACCACCGCCGCCGCGAATTGCCGGAGCGGGGCGTGCAGAAAGCCGAGCGTGGTATAGGTGGGCAAGCGCAGGCCAGGAACGAAGCGGCTGACCAACACCAGCGGGACGATGCGGCTGCTGACCCAATCCTGCCCGATATCGCGGCGCCGCTTGGGCACCAGGCGTCTTGCCCAGGGGTGGGAGGCGGAAAGGAAGCCGAGGCCGTACAGCCCAAGATCCCCCAGCACGATGCCGGCATACAGCGAGGCCAAAGCGAGGGGCAGGGAGACCGCGCCGGTCGCGACCTGCATGGCGGCCAGCAATGTCGCCGCATCTTCCAGGATGAAGGTGCCGATGACGATGACGGCCGCCTGCAGTGGTTTGGAGCCGGAAGCCGCGGCCAGAATATTCGCGAATTCCGGGGTTATCATCGCGCATCACTTAGAGGAAACCGGCGAAACTCCCAAATCCTTGCCGATGGGGTGGCTGGTTAAGTGCCGGACCCGTCGCTTTGTACTTCCATCGCCAGATGGTCGGTGGAGGGGGCGATGATCCGGCAGGAATCGCCGCGTGCGGCCAGCACGCTGCATGTGTCATGCGCGGCGGAGAAGCTGAGCCCGGCGAGCTGCGCGGTCCATAACGTTCTGCCATGGCGTTCGACGCGGGCGATGCGGGCGATGCCGATGCCGCGCATCTGCTCGACCCGGATGGCCACGATGCGCGCTTTGCTCATACGGCTATAGAGGCCGAGCTGTGCGGTCCAGGACCCGGCATAGACCGGGCGCAGGCGGCTGGCGGCGGGCAAAGCAGGGGTCGGGAGTGGCTGGTTGCTGGCCACGGACTGCACCGGCGCTGCCGGCGGCGCCGACATTGCGGGTGGGGTATATTGCGGGGCGGGTGCGGCCATGTTGGCAGCGGTGAGTACCATGCTGTTCGGGTTCGGGCCGGCGAGATGGCCGCCGAAGCCGTTATCGAGCATTGCCGTCATTTCCTGATAGCTCATGCCCCAGGAGGGTTCGTGCAGCGTGACGCCGATGAGCACGCGGCCATCGCGCACCGCGCTGGTGACGAGGTTGTGGCGGGCCAGAATGGTGTAGCCGGTCTTCATGCCGGTGGCGCCGGGATAGGATTTCAGCATGCCGTTATTGCTGAACACGGAATGGCCGTTGAAATCGAACTCGGTGACCTCGAAGAATTGCTGGTCCTCGGGGAAAGAGACCACAATATCGCGCGCCAGAATGGCAAGGTCCCGCGCGGTGGTGATCTGATTGGGGTTAGGCAGGCCGGAGGCGTTGTAGAATTGCGTCTGCGCCATGCCGAGGGAATGGGCGCGCAGCGTCATCATCTGGGCGCAACGGTCTTCCGAGCCGCCCCCGAGATATTCGCCGAGCGCGGTCGCCGCATCGTTGGCGGACATGGTGGTCATCGCCAGAATCGCCTGTCGGACGGTGATGGTGCTGCCCGGGGCAAGGCCGAGCTTGACGGGCTCGACGGCCGAGGCGTGGTAGGAGACGGGGATTTGCGTATCGAGGCTCATCCGCCCGTCCCGCAGCGCCTGGAAGGCGAGATCCAGCGTCATCAGCTTGGTGAGGCTGGCGGGGTAGCGCGGGATATCCGCACCGTTCTGCGAGATCACCTGGCCGGAGGCGGCGTCGATCAATATCGTGCTGGCGCCCGGCGCGGTGGGGCCGAAACCGGCGGAGGGCGGCACATAGGGGGCGGGCGTATCGTGATGGTAGCGATAGGCGGCATGATAGAGGCGATGATGATGCTCGGCGCGTGCGCAAGCCGGGGAGGACGCCAAAAGACCGGCAATGCAGAACCCGCAGGCTGCCGCCAGTTTTGCCCGATGTCCTTTCCCCCAAACCGTCATCAACGCCACCTCACACGGAATATGGATTGATGTAAACGTCAACGTCGCGTGATGTCCAGCCAAAAAGCGCGGTTTCATCACAAAAAGAAATGAAAACCCAACGGGTTAAGGGCGGTGGTGAAGGTGGCGGGGCGGTTTGGCGGCGAAACCCGCTGATGCGGGAAAAGGTTGGAAATGATCCAGCCAAGCTGCCATAACTTGCAAATATGAAAGTTTTGTGCGGCGCACAATTAATCGTTGACCGGAAGGTTCCGTTACAGTACAAGACGCTTGTTGCACTGCGGCAAATGCCGATTTCGCTCGACGGATTGGGGCCGTGCACTCACTTTTGACCTAACGGGAGATTGTCTACCATGAGCAGCACGAAATCCAAGGCCGCCGCAGAGGCCGCCACCGCCACCATAGAACAATCCGCCGCCGCAACGACCAAGGGAATCGACAAGACCCTGGTTGCGATGAAAGAGGGCATGGAGAAGGCCGCGAAGGGCTTTGAGACATCGCAGATGAAAATGAAGGAAAGTGTTGAAAAAGCTATGAAAACCGCTGAAGAGATGATGTCGTTCAGCCAGGGCAACCTGGAAGCGTTCATGAAGGCCAGCCAGATCTACGCTTCCGGTTTTCAGGATATTTCCAAGCACATCGCCGCTTCCAGCAAGGCTTCCATCGAGGAGTCCGTGGCGTTCACCAAATCCCTGATGGGCGTTAAGTCCGTGAAGGAAGCTGTGGACCTGCAGACCGGTTTCGCCAAATCCTCCATCGAAAAGGCGGTCTCCGAGACCAACAAGATCACCGACGCTTCCGTGAAGCTCGCTGAGCAGGCTGTTGCGCCGATCACCGCGCGCATCTCCCTCGCCGTTGAGACCTTCGGCAAAACCCATTAAGCTGCAAGGCTGTCCCGCGCTGCGGCGCGGGATGCTTTAACGCGATTTAAAAAAGGCCGGTCCAGGAATGGACCGGCCTTTTTTCATCAAATTGGCCGCGCAAAACCTTCAATACGATGTTCACAAAGCCATGTTTTTGTCGGGCCGGTGCAATTGGGTCTTTCACTTACGGCAAGGCTTTCGATATGCTCATTCCAGGAGAGCGCGCTTTGCCGGAGCCGGACCATAGGCAAAGCCGGATAGATGTATCAGGATGCGACGATGAGTGAGAACGATAAGCGCAAAGGAACCGAAGGCCCCAATACCGGAGTGGTGGTCAAACCGCGGCCGAAGACCCGCAAGCCCACGATGTATAAGGTCCTGATGCTGAACGACGATTACACGCCGATGGAATTCGTCGTGCATGTGCTGGAGCGGTTTTTTCAGAAATCCCGCGACCAGGCGACGCAGATTATGTTGCATGTGCACCGCCGCGGCGTTGGGGTGTGCGGCGTGTATACCTACGAGGTGGCGGAGACCAAGGTCACGCAGGTGATGGATTTGGCGCGCCAGAACCAGCATCCGCTGCAATGCACGATTGAGAAAGAATGACCCTGTATTCTCACGCAGGCTTACTATTTGAGATGAAACGGGCCCGGTGCCATTGGGCTGGGTCCGTTGCCAGAATGCCGGCCGGGCAGGCGATACCAGCGCCCGGAAATAAGAGCGCCGTTATTCGGCGTGAAGGAACGGTTTAAATTTATGCTCTCTCGCAACCTTGAACAGACATTACACCGCGCCCTTTCTCTCGCGGCCGATCGCAAGCATGAATACGCGACGCTCGAACATCTCCTTCTGGGGTTGGTCGACGATGCCGATGCGGTGACCGTTCTGCGCGCCTGCGGCGTAGATATCGATAAAATCAAAAAAGACCTGACCGAGTTCCTGGATAAGGACCTCGCAGGTCTGGCGACGGACCGCGCGGGCGACCCGAAACCGACCGCAGGATTCCAGCGAGTCGTGCAGCGCGCCGCGATCCATGTGCAGTCTTCCGGCCGCGATGAGGTGACAGGGGCGAATGTGCTGGTGGCGCTGTTCAGCGAGCGGGAAAGCCATGCGGTGTATTTCCTGCAGCTGCAGGACATGACGCGGCTCGATGCGGTGAACTTCATCTCGCACGGCATTGCCAAATCTCCTGGCAAGTCCGCGCCGCGCACGCCGACCGGTTCTGCCGAATCCGAGCCTGAGCGCGAAGAGAAGAGCACTCAGAAGCGCGGGCAGGATGCGTTGACGACCTATTGCGTCAACCTCAACAAAAAGGCGCAGTCGGGCAAGATCGACCCGCTGATCGGGCGCGAGCATGAGATCGAGCGCACGATCCAGATTCTCTGCCGCCGCACCAAGAACAACCCGCTTTATGTCGGCGATCCCGGCGTCGGCAAGACGGCGATTGCCGAGGGGCTGGCGAAGCGGATCGTGGACGGCGACGTGCCGGAAGTGCTGGCCAATTGCACGATCTTCGCGCTGGATATGGGTGCACTGCTGGCCGGCACGCGCTATCGCGGCGATTTCGAGGAGCGACTGAAGGCGGTTGTCACCGAAATGGAGACCTCGCCGGGTGCCATTCTGTTCATCGACGAGATCCACACCGTCATCGGTGCGGGTGCGACGTCCGGCGGGGCGATGGATGCGTCCAACCTGCTGAAGCCGGCTTTGGCCCAGGGCACGCTGCGCTGCATCGGCTCCACGACCTATAAGGAGTTCCGCAACTATTTCGAGAAGGACCGCGCTTTGGTCCGGCGGTTCCAGAAGATCGACGTGAACGAGCCCTCGGTTGAGGATGCGGTAAAGATCCTGCGCGGGCTGAAGACCGCGTATGAGAAACACCACAAGGTCCGCTACACGGATGACGCGATTCGCGGCGCTGTGGAGCTGGCGGCGAAGTATATCAACGACCGCAAGCTGCCGGATAAGGCGATCGACGTGATCGACGAGGCGGGTGCCGCGCGAATGCTGCAGCCGGAATCCAAGCGCCGGAAGACCGTGACGCTGAAGGATGTGGAGGACATGGTCTCCAAAATCGCCCGCATTCCCCCCAAATCCGTCTCGGCGGATGACAAGGAAGTGCTGCGGACGCTGGAGCGGGACCTCAAATCCATGGTGTTCGGCCAGAATGCCGCCATTGAGGCGCTTTCCGCCGCGATCAAGCTTTCGCGGGCCGGGCTTCGAGACAATGAGAAGCCGATCGGCAATTACCTGTTCTCCGGGCCGACCGGCGTGGGCAAGACCGAGGTGGCGCGCCAGCTGGCCTCGACCCTGGGCATCGAGCTTACCCGCTTCGACATGTCCGAATATATGGAACGCCACTCGGTCTCCCGGCTGATCGGCGCCCCGCCAGGCTATGTCGGGTTCGACCAGGGCGGGCTTTTGACGGATGCCATCGACCAGCACCCGCATTGCGTGCTGCTGCTGGACGAAATCGAGAAGGCCCACCCGGATTTGTTCAACATTCTGCTGCAGATCATGGATCATGGGAAACTAACCGACCATAACGGCAAGAAGATCGACTTCCGGAATGTCATCCTGATCATGACCACCAATGCCGGGGCTGCGGATATGGCCAAGGCGGGGATTGGTTTCGGCCGGGCCGTGCGCCAGGGCGAGGATGACGATGCGATCAAACGCATGTTCACCCCGGAATTCCGAAACCGTCTGGATGCGGTGATCCCCTTCGCGCCGCTTACGCCGGAAATCGTGGGACGCGTGGTGGAGAAGTTCGTCATGCAGCTCGAGGCCCAGCTGGCCGACCGCAACGTGACGATCGAACTCTCCTCCGCCGCCAAGGAATTCCTGGCCGAGCGGGGCTACGAGCCGCTCTATGGCGCAAGGCCGCTCGCCCGCGTTATTCAGGAACTCATCAAGAAACCGCTGGCCGAAGAATTGCTGTTCGGCAAGCTGGTGAAGGGTGGGGCGGTAAAAGTCTCGCTGAAGGATGGCAAGCTGGCCTTCGATGTGACGGAGGCCACCGTGCCGTTGCTGCCGAAGCCGGAAGCCGAGGGGGATGACCCTGCAGGTGAAAAGCTGCCCGAGGAAGTTCAGTAGGACGCAGGTAAGGCGAGGGCTCTGCCCCTTGACCCCCGCGCCGGGGCCGGAAGGCCCCGGACCCCGGGACTCAGCGTAACGGGGCCTCACATATAGCGCGACGCTAGCTATTACGGTTTCGTATTGATATAAATCCGGGATGGATTTGTCTCAATGTCCCTGCGGGTCCGGCCTGCGGCGCGTTCGCTGCTGCGCGCTGGATTTTTCAGCACTCAGCCCGAATGAGGCATCGAATGTTTTGGCGCCGGTGCTTGGCAAGGCCGAGGCGGCGTTCAGGGCTGGGGATGTGGATGAAGCCGACGATCTTGTGCGCCGTGTGTTGGAGCTAGCTCCCGGGCGTGAGGATGCTCTGGTTTTTCTCTATCAGCTCAGCCGCCGTCGCAACCGGGACGCCGCAGCCGAGGCGTTGATTCGGCGCGTGGTCGCGCTGAATCCCAATCATTTCTGGGCGACGAATGAGCTGACGCTGATGCTGCTGGCACGTGGCGCGCTTGCGGAGGCGGAAATCCATGCCCGCAACGCCGTCCGGATCGCACCGCAGAATGCGCAGGCGCATAATTTGATGGGGCTGGTGCTGACGGAGGCGAACCGGCCGCTGATCGGGGAATTTCATTACCGCCGCGTGCTGGAACTCTCCGAGGCTGAAGCGCCGATCACACTGGCAAACCTGGCCTGGAACCTGAAAAACCAGGGACGCATCGAAGAGGCGCGGGTTCTGTACCGCAAATCCATGACCCTGCGGCCGGATGTTCTGCAAACTGTGCTGGGTTTCGCGAAGATGGAGGAGGCGGACCGGAAATTCGAGGCCGCTTTGGCGCTGCTGGATGCGGCGGAATGTCTGCATCCCGGCCATTCCAGCGTACGATTGGCGCGGGCCACGGTGCTGGCACGGCAGAACAAGGAAGAGGCCGCTTTGGCGCTGTTGCAGGCGTCCGAAGCGGGCGAAATGCATCTCGGACCGGTCGAGCGTTCTGAGAAGGGGCGGCTTTTGGACCGGCTTGGCCGGTTTGATGAGGCGTTTGAGGAATTCGACGCGGCGAAAAAATCGGCTTCCGCCGGCGGTGCGCCTCGCTATATGGCCGAGACGGCGGCGGATCTGGCGCAGCGGCTCGGGAATTTCTTCAACGCAAGGCGGCTCGCGACGCTACCGGTGGCGGACACGCGCGGCGACGTGCCGCAGCCGATTTTCATCGTTGGTTTCCCGCGTTCCGGCACCACCCTCATCGAGCAGACGCTGAGCGTGCATCCGGCCATCGCGGCAGGGGATGAACTGCCTTATATCGGCGATATCACCCAGATCATGCCGCGCCTGCTTGCGAGCCCGCTGGGCTACCCCGAGGCGCTGGCGGAGTTGTGGATGGGCGACCAGCGCGACGGGTTGAACGAGATGCGGGATTACTACCTCAACCGGGCGGCCAAATCCGGCATTTTGCGCGAGGGAGCGGTGTTTTTTACGGACAAGATGCCGCTGAACGAGATGCATCTCGGGCTCATCTCGTTGCTCTTCCCGCAATCCCCGGTCATCCATGTGATTCGCCACCCGCTGGATGTTCTGCTGTCGGCCTATGCCAATCATTTGACGCATGGGTATTTTTGCGCGGCGACGCTGGAGAGCATTGCCCGGCATATGGTACTGGTGGCGGATCTGGTGGCGCATTACCGGCACAACCTGAGCCTGCGGGTTCTGGCAGTGCGATATGAGGATATGGTGGCGGCGCAGGAGGCGAATGTGCGCAAGATGCTGGATTTCATCGGGCTGGAATTCGACCCAGGCTGCCTGAAATTCGAGGAAAACACGCGCTATGCCCGCACCGCCAGCTATGCGCAGGTGACGGAGAAATTATATGATCGCTCGCGCTATCGCTATCGCTTCTATCTGAACCATTTAAAGCCTGTGCTGGACATGCTGGCACCGGTCATCGCGCAGCTGGGATATGATATCGACCCGTCGCGGATGACCGAAACCGAAGCTGCCGAGTAGGAAACACCATGCGCCAACCGTTCACCGTCGCCATTCTGCTGACTCTTGCAGGGGCGATTCCCTTCCTCGTCCTGGGCGCTGTCGTGCTGCTGGACCCGCTGGATTCCGATACGGCGATTGAGATTCTCATCAGCTATGGCGCTGTTATTCTGTCTTTTGTCGGTGCGGTGCATTGGGGGTTTGCGCTGCGTGATAGCGCGCATCCGGTCAACGGCGTGTCTCTCACCCCGGCGGTGCTGGGAGCCGAGCGGCAATTGCTCATTTTTGGGATTGTGCCGGCGATCATCGGCTGGGTCGCGCTTTCGGCCATGCTGCATTTCAGCGCGCCCGCTCTGGCGTTGTTTCTGCTGTTGGTCGGGTTCTTTGTGACCATCGTGGTCGAGACGATCGGGCGCGGGCGAGGCGTGGTGGCGGGGAATTATCTGGTGCTGCGCTGGGCGGTCTCGGTCGTGGTGCTGGTCGTGCTGCTGATCGTGCTTTTTGCCGTGCTGACAGGGATGCGCGTCGGCTAGATATAAGATTAGAGGCGTCCGGCTCTAAGCCGCCGCTTTTACGGTAAAGCCCGCATTTTCGACGGCTGCTACGAATTCATGGGATTCGCCGTTGCCGCCAATCACGACGCGCTTGGTGGCAAGGTCGGCGGAGACATGGGCGTTGGCGTCCACCCGGTGCACGGCTTTGGTGATGGCGTTGATGCAGGAATCGCAGTCCATATCGGGCACGTCGAATTGTACGGGGGTGGATTCGGCCATGGCGGGGTTCTCCTATACACCTTTCATAAGGGTTTCCCGTCGGGGAAGGTCAAGGCTTGACCTTCCCATCGTTGGAATCCCATATCTTGTTCATGGACCAGCCCCTCGCGACTGAAAGCTTCGATCTCGCCATTGAGGGCATGACCTGCGCGAGCTGCGTGGCCAGGGTCGAGAAGTTTTTGGGCCGGGTGCCGGGTGTCGAAAGTGTGAGCGTAAACCTGGCGACGGAGACGGCGCATCTGGAGACGTCCTCCTTTACCAAGCTTAAGGATCTAATCGCCGCCGTCGACCATGCGGGCTACGCCGCGACCCTGCGGGCGGATGCGAAGCCGCATGATGGAAGGGCGGAATTTTGGCAGCTTGTCGCGGCTGCGCTACTCTCCGCACCGCTTTTTGCGGCCATGCTGGTCCATGTGCCGGGTTGGGCGCAGCTGGCGCTGGCGACCCCGGTGCAGTTCTGGCTCGGCTGGCGGTTTTACGTGGCTGGGTTCAAGGCGTTGCGCGCCGGGGAGGGCAATATGGACCTGCTGGTGGCACTTGGGACCTCGGCGGCCTATGGACTTTCCTTCGTTGACTATTTTAACGCCGGGCCGCTCTATTTTGAGTCCTCCGCCGCCGTCATCACGCTGATCCGGCTCGGCAAGTATCTAGAGGGGAGAGCGAAGCGTGACGCGGCCCAGGCGGTGACTGGGCTTGCCAAATTGCGCCCGGATGTTGCGCATGTGCCGGGCAAAGGGGATGTGAAACTGGCGGCGCTCGTGCCCGGAGATGTGATCGAGCTGCGCCCCGGCGAGCGGGCGCCAGCGGATGGGGTGATCGTCACTGGGGAGGGCAGCCTGGATGAGAGCCATATTACCGGGGAGAGCCTGCCCGTATTGCGCAAGCCGGGGGAAAACATCCTGGCCGGGACGTTGAACCTGAATGCGGTACTGTTGGTGCGCGTGACCTCCCCGGCGGGTGAAACATTTTTGGACCGCATGGCGCGGCTGATCGACGCGGCGCAAGGCTCCAAGGCGCATGTGCAACGGCTGGCGGACCGGATTGCCGCCATCTTCGTGCCCATCGTCGTGGTAATCGCCTTTGTGACCTTCGCGGGCTGGATGTTGGCGGGCGGCCATGCCGCGACGGCGATCATCAATGCCGTATCCGTGCTCGTGATTGCTTGCCCCTGCGCGCTGGGGCTGGCCACGCCGGCTGCGATTCTGGCGGGCACGGGGGCGGGGGCGCGGCACGGGATTCTGGTGCGCAATGCCGATGCGATGGAGGCGGCCGCGCGGGTGGATGTCGTGATGTTCGACAAGACCGGCACGCTGACCACCGGTAAGCCGCATTTGGATGAGGTGGTGCTGCTGGGCGATTTGGGCCGGGCGGCGGTGCTGAGCATTGCCGCCGCGCTGGCGGAATCGGACACGCATCCGCTGGCCGCGGCACTCCGCCAGAACCGCGCGACGCCGGCGGAAGGGCTTAAAATTCTGCCGGGGCGGGGCGTTGAAGGAAATTTGGGCGGCCAACGCTACATTCTCGGCTCTGCTTCGCTGATCGCGGAGGCTGGCGGTGCGGTGCCCGAGACGGCGGGAGATGCGACATGGTCGTATCTCGCGACTTCGAAAGGCGCGAGGCTCGCCGGCTTCGCCTTTTCCGATACGCTGCGCCCGGGTGCGCCAATGGCGATGGACCGGCTGCGCAGCCAGGGCATTGCGTTGACAATCCTCTCGGGCGACCGCGAGGCCGCGGTGCGCGCGGTGGCCGGCCAGCTTGGGATCTCGGACATTATCGCCCATGCGACGCCGGAGCAGAAAATCGCGGCGATCCGGGCGGCGCAGGCACAAGGGCTCGTGGTTGCCATGGTGGGCGATGGCGTGAATGATGCTGCCGCCCTGGCCGCTGCTGATATCGGAATCGCGATTGGCAGCGGGGCGGATGTGGCGATTGAGGCCGCTGATATTTCGCTGCTGCGCCCAGAGCCGGGGCTGGTGCCCGATGCGCTTGCCCTTTCCCGCAAGACCTGGGCTATTTTGCGCCAGGGATTGTTCTGGGCCATGATTTATAACTTCATCGGCATTCCAGCCGCTGCTTTTGGCCTGCTCAGCCCGACCATTGCCGGTGCGGCGATGGCCGCATCTTCGGTCTGTGTGCTGGCCAACGCGCTGCGGCTTCGCGCCTGGAGAACGCAATGAGCCTCGTGACGATCAAAGACGCTTCCATGGCGACCGGCGTTTCCGCCAAGATGATCCGCCATTATGAGAGTATAGGCCTCATCGCCGCGCCGACGCGGACGGAGAACCGCTACCGGCATTATACCGAGAACGAGCTGCATCAGCTGGGGTTCATCCGCCGCGCGCGGGATCTGGGCTTTTCGATTGAGGATATCCGCCATCTGCTGGCCTTATGGCGCGACCGAGGGCGGCCTTCCGCCGAGGTGAAGGCCATTGCGCTGCGCCATATTGCGGAGCTGGACGCAAAAGCGGCCTCGCTGGCGGCAATGAGCCGCACGCTCAAGCACCTCGCCTCCAACTGCCATGGCGATGACCGGCCGGATTGTCCCATTCTCGATGCGCTGGACAGCCCGGCTTTGCGCGGATGACGAAGGCGGGCCGGTGGGTCGCGCAATCCTTGACTTTTCGGCTTTTTTTGCCGATAGGAGCCGAAGCAGAATAGCGCGACTTGCGCTAGGCGCGCCGATGCGCGCGTGATGCCTCAACACGAACGGGTCCAATTTTTGTCAGATACTCCTGAGACCGAAGCGCAGAACACGGCGCCGCTGCCGAATATCCAAGATAACGGCGCGGAATATGCCGCTTTGAGCAAAGACCAGAGCGAAAGCCTCCCCGAAAACGACATTAAAGCCGAGCCGGTGGCGCAAGCGCTGGTTGACGAAGCGGCGGATGTGCCAGAGCGGGAATCTGACGAATCGGATGACGATGCGCGCGTGGCCGAGGATGCCGCCGCCGAGGCCGACGGGTTCGCGCCGCTTGGCCTATCCGAGCCGATTCTCCGCGCGCTGCACGACAAAGGCTATCTCCGCCCGACGCCGATTCAGGCGCAGGCGATCCCGACCGTGCTGATGGGGCGCGACGTGCTGGGCTGCGCCCAGACCGGCACCGGCAAGACCGCTGGGTTCACGCTCCCGCTGCTAGATATTCTCTCAGGCTCCCGCGCGCGCGCGCGCATGCCACGCTCGCTGATTCTGGAGCCGACACGCGAGCTGGCGTTGCAGGTCGCCGAGAATTTCGTGGCCTATGGCAAGTATCTCAAGCTCAACCACGCGCTGCTGATCGGCGGCGAGAGCATGAACGACCAGAAGGACGCGCTCGCCAAGGGCGTGGACGTGCTGATCGCGACGCCCGGCCGTCTCATCGATTTGTTCGAGCGCGGCGGGCTGTTGCTGCGCGACGTGCGGGTGCTGGTGATCGACGAAGCCGACCGGATGCTGGATATGGGCTTTATTCCCGATATCGAGCGCATCGTCGCCATGCTGCCGGCGACGCGGCAGACCTTGTTCTTCTCCGCCACCATGGCGCCGGAAATCCGCCGCCTGGCGGATGCTTTCCTGAGCAATCCGAAGGAGATCACCGTCTCCAAACCGGCCTCGGTCGCCACCACCATCACCTCCGGCCTGGTGCTCGTGAATGAGCATGACAAGCGCGAAGCGCTGCGCCGGTTGATCCGCTCCGAGGATGTGCAGAACGCGCTAATTTTCTGCAACCGCAAGCGCGATGTGGATATTCTGCTGAAATCCCTGCTCAAGCACGGCTTCTCGGCGGGGGCGCTGCATGGTGACCTCGCGCAATCCGTGCGTTTTGCCACGCTGGAAAAATTTAAGGCGAATGAGCTGCGTTTGCTGGTCTGCTCGGATGTCGCCGCGCGCGGCATCGATATCGGCGGACTCAGCCATGTGTTCAATTTCGACGTTCCGCACCATGCGGAGGATTATGTCCACCGCATTGGCCGGACTGGTCGCGCGGGCAAGGAAGGCCGGGCCTTTACCATTGCTACGCCGGAAGACCGCATGGCGGTGGAAGCGGTTGAGAAGCTGATCGCCGCACCGATCCCGCGCATCGAAATTCCAGGGCTGGATGTGGTGGAATGGGCCGAGGGCGATTCGCGCCGTGGGCGCGGCCGTGGCCGTGGCGGCAAGCCTGCCGGCAAGGCGGCGACACCGCGCGCGCCGAAGCCGGAGGCAGAGGCGCCGCGTGAGGCACCGCCCGCCCGCACCCATCGCCGCCGCGAGGAACCGGCCGTCGCGCCGCGTGTCCCCGCCGCGCCGCGAGCCGAGGAGCCGCGCCGCCGCGAGCGCGCCCCGGAGCAGCGCGAACCGCGTGAGCCGCGCACGGTCTATGCGACCGATAATAACGGCCCGGCGGTGCGTGGGTTTGGCGCGGATATTCCGGCCTTCATGCTGATCCGCAAGCGCGGGAAGCTCTCCGAAATTCTCGAAGAGCCCAGCGAGATTGAGGAAGATGACGTGATCCACGAATCCCATGGTGGCTCCCATGGCGGCGAGGATATCGCCGCTTGACCGGCACAGAGACCGCCAAGCGGAAAGGCAAATTCCGCGATTTCGCCTGGGATGATGCGCTGCGGCTGGATGAGCAACTCACCGAGGATGAGCGGGCGATCCGCGATGCCGCGCATGAATATTGCCAGGAAAAGTTGCAGCCGCGCGTGCTGATGGCCTTTCGCAATGAGACCTATGACCGCTCCATCATGACCGAGATGGGCGAGTTGGGCTTTCTTGGTGCGACGCTGGACTCGCATGGCTGCGCGGATGTCTCCTACGTGGCATACGGGCTGATCTCGCGCGAGGTTGAGCGCGTGGATAGCGGGTATCGCAGCGCGTTTTCCGTACAATCCTCGCTGGTGATGTATCCGATCTGGGCTTTTGGTTCCGAGGACCAGAAGGACCGCTATCTGCCGAAGCTGCGCACCGGCGAATATGTCGGCTGCTTCGGCCTGACCGAGCCGGATGCGGGGTCCGACCCGGCCTCCATGCGCACCCGGGCAAAAACGGTCGATGGCGGCTATGTGTTAAACGGCTCCAAGACCTGGATTTCCAATTCGCCGATTGCCGATGTGCTGCTCGTCTGGGCCAAGGATGATGAGGGCGAGATTCGCGGCTTTATCGTGGAGCGCGGGGCGAAGGGGCTGGAGACGCCGAAGATTGACGGTAAATTCTCGCTGCGCGCGTCGATCACGGGCATGATCATGCTCTCGGATGTGTTTGTGCCGGCGGAGAATATGCTCCCCAAGGTGAAGGGCCTGCGCGGTCCGTTCTCCTGCCTGAACAATGCGCGCTACGGCATTTCCTGGGGCGCGCTGGGTGCGGCGGAATTCTGCTTCCATGCCGCGCGGAGCTATACGCTGGACCGCAAGATGTTCGGCCGCCCGCTCGCCAACACGCAACTCGTGCAGAAGAAACTGGCTGATATGCTGACGGAGATTTCGCTCGGCCTGCAAAGCGTGCTGCGCCTGGGGCGCTTGATGGATGAGGGCAATGCGGCGCTGGAAATGATCTCGCTCACCAAGCGCAATTCCTGCGGCAAGGCGTTGGAGATTGCCCGCGCGTCGCGCGACATGCATGGCGGGAACGGGATTGTGGATGAGTACCACGTGATCCGCCACATGCTGAATCTGGAGACCGTGAATACTTATGAGGGCGCGCATGACGTCCATGCGCTGATTCTTGGCCGTGGGATCACCGGGCTCTCCGCATTTTGACGAAAAAGACCATGAACAAACCGATCACGGCCTTCGGGCCGGATTTTCCGTTCGCCTATGACGATTGGCTGAAACATCCCGCCGGGCTGGGCAGCCTGCCGCCGACGGCGCGCGGCAGCGAGGTCGCGATTATCGGCGGCGGGCTGGCCGGGATTATCGCGGCGTATGAGTTGATGAAAATCGGCTTCAAGCCGGTGGTATATGAGCAGGGGCGGCTTGGCGGGCGGTTGCGCTCGCAGCCTTTCCAAGGGGCGGAGGGCATTATCGCCGAATTGGGCGGTATGCGTTTTCCCGTCTCGGGTACAGGGTTTTTTCATTATGCGGATTTGATGGGACTGGAGACGGCGCCGTTTCCCAACCCGCTGGACCCGGCATCGCCCAGCACGATCATCGATCTGGAAGGCGAGAGCGCGTATATTGAAGGCGAGGGCGATGAGCCGCCTTTGCTGCGCGAAGTCTCTAAGGCCTGGACCGACGCGCTGGAGCAGGGCGCGCATTTCAAAGCGCTGACGGATGCGATCCGGGCGCGCGATATCGCGAAATCCAAGGCGATCTGGGATTCGCTAGTGCCGCTCTGGGATGAGCGCACGTTTTACGACTTTGTGGCCAGCGCGCCGGCTTTTCAAAAACTCTCCTTCCGCCACCGCGAGGTGTTCGGCCAGGTGGGCTTTGGCACGGGCGGGTGGGATTCGGATTTCCCCAACTCCATGCTGGAGATTCTCCGCGTGGTGGTGACCGGGTTGGATGAGCATCAGCGCCTGGTGGTGGGCGGGGCGGAACAATTGCCGCGCCGATTATGGAACCATGAGGTGAATGGCGTTTCGCTCAAATCGCTCCACGGCGGCGCGCCGCGCCCGGGCGTTGTGCGCCTTGCGCGCGCATCGGCGGATAAGATTGCGGTGACGGACCGCTGGGGTGATACGCGGCTTTACGGCGCGGTGCTTTCCACCTGCCAGTCCTGGCTGCTCACCACCTCAATCACCACGGCGGAAGAGCTGTTTTCGCAAAAGCTGTGGATGGCGCTGGATCGGACGCGCTATATGCAATCCTCCAAAACCTTCGTGATGGTGGACCGGCCGTTCTGGCGCGAGCGCGACCCGCAGACGAAACGTTACCGCATGAGCACGACGCTCTCGGACCGGCTGACACGCGGGACGTACTTATTCGATAACGGGCCGGACCAGCCGGGCGTGATCTGCTTGTCCTACTCCTGGATGTCCGATGCGATGAAGGTGCTGCCGCTCTCGCCGGACCAGCGCGTGAATTTGATGCTGAATGCGCTGAAGGGCATTTATCCGGAGCTGGAGCTGGAGAAGCATATCGTGGGCGACCCGATTACGGTTTCCTGGGAGAATGATCCGGGGTTTCTGGGTGCGTTCAAAGGCGCGTTGCCGGGGCATTACCGGTATAATCGCCGCATGTTCTGCCACTTCATGCAGGGCATGCTGCCGCCTGCGGAGCGGGGGATGTTCCTGGCGGGGGATGACATCTCCTGGACGCCGGGCTGGGCCGAAGGGGCCGTGCAGACGGCGCTGAACGCGGTATGGGGCATTCTGCACCATTTTGGCGGCAGCACGCCGCCGGAGAATCCCGGGCCGGGCGATTTGTTCGACCGCATCGCGCCGGTGGCATTGCCGGATTGATGCGGGAATTGCGCGCCGGCCTCACCCCATGACTCATTGCCTGCATTTCGGCGCCTGTGGCGGCTGCGCCATGGATGACCGTCGCGGCGTGGACAAGGCCGCTTTGGTGCGCCGCGCATTGGAGAAAGCCGGGTTTGCGGACCCGCCTGTCGCGAAGCTCGTGGAAACGCCGCTGCACACCCGCCGGCATGCGGACCTCGCCGCCACGCGCAAGGCGGGGGAGATTACGCTCGGCCTGCACAAAGCGCGCAGTGTCGAGGTGGTGGATATGCGCGAATGCGTGCTGCTGCGGCCCGAGATTGTGGCGCTGCTGCCGGAATTGCGGGTTTTGCTGCGCAGCCTTCAGGCTTTTCGCAGCATCGGCTCAGTCGTCATCAACTGGCTGGACCATGGGCCGGATATTCTGCTGCGCATGGATGCGGCCTTCACCGGGCCGGACCGGAGCCGGATCATTGCCTTTGCGCGGGCGCAGCACGTGCTGCGGATGAGCGTTGCGACAGGCACGGAATTGCCCGAGCCGGTGATTATTCTGGCGCCCCCGGTGATCGCCTTCTCCGGCGTGAATGTCGAGCCGCCGCCGGGCGCGTTTTTGCAGGCGAGCGGGGCGGGGGAGGATGCGATTCTGGGCGCGGTAATTGCCGGGTTGCCGAAGCTGACCGCGAAATCCCGGATGACCGAATTGTTCGCAGGGTCGGGCACGATTTCCTTTGCCCTGGCGCAGCATGCGCGGGTGGAAGCCTTTGAGGGCGATGCTGCGGCGGCGGCGGCGCTGGACCGGGCGATTAAAACCCATGCGATGGCGGGGCGGATGAGCGTGGCGCAGCGCGATTTGCACCGCAGGCCGTTGCAGGCGGCGGAGATGGCGAAATCCGCCGTGGTGGTGCTGGACCCGCCTTATGCGGGGGCCAGCAAGCAGATGCGCTTTCTGGCGGCCAGCGGCGTGAAACGGATCATTTACATCAGCTGCAACCCGGATGCGCTGGCGGTGGACGCGACCCAGCTTTGCCCCGCGGGTTATGCGGTGATGGCGGCAACGCCGATCGACCAGTTTCCGTATTCGGAGAATGTGGAGAGCGTGGTGGTGCTGGGGAAGGCGAAGTAGTGGCTTGGGGTTTTGGCGCGTAGCAAGTTGATATGGGTCGATTTCCACGAAGATGGCGGATTACACCTCGCTTATCCGACCTACGATTGCTGCCCGAAAACCCCCGCGTGCGACATGCGCCAGAAGGCCCAGGAAACCGGCGACCGGCACTACGCACAGCATAGTGATTTGCGTCCATTCCAGTATTTGATCGAACGCCAGCGCAAAAAATGCGCAAGCCCATAGCAGGCTTGACCGATTGGGTCGCCAGTAATGTCGGATCATGGCAACGCCTGCCCATAGGGCATAGCCAGCGCCAAACAGCGCCACGCCATCGAAAATAAATTCGAGCGTCGGGAACGACAGCATTTCATCATTCAGCCAATTGAACGCCACAATCGCGTCTTTCATCACTCATATTGGCGGATATTCCATCGCACACCCCTGCTTACCGTTGTTCCGGTCACGACACCATACTTGCAAGCGGGAGCAAGCGTAGGGCGGAAAAGCGGAGCGCATTCCGCCATCCTTTGGCCAACATCCCTTGCTCCAACCGAATGCCAATCATTGCGAATGCCCTTTCTTTGTCCTTCAAGCCTATTCCGTACCTGGCAAAATTTCGGTATACTATTGTAATGATTTATTATCGCCGCAATCGCGTCCCTGTAGGGACGTATTTCTTTACCGTGAATCTGGCGGATCGCCGGTCTGCCCTTTTGGCGCGCGAGGTCGAAACGCTGGCTGATTTATCTTTTAAAGGTTCGCCGCTGGGTTGATTTCGTTACGTTTAGAATATATTCTAAATAGATTAAATCTGCTAAGTAGTTTTGATTAGAGGGCCATCGATTGAATATCGTTATATCGAAACAAATTTGCGCAATAGGCGTTTCTTCTTTGTTTCTACTTGTGTTGCATGGTTGCGCGCCAATGCCTCCATACAATTTTTCTCTTGTTGCTGTTTCTCCGAGCCCCACCGCAGTCCCTTACGATCTGAAGTCTACTGTTGTGACGTTAGCGTCTCCCTCTGAGCAAACTGGACCGATTCCTCCAGACGCCTCGAACGCTGTCCCAATTTGGCAATCAGCATTGCAGGACGCAATGGATCGATCAGCGGTATTTTCCGATCCGGCGCCGGCATCGGCCGATTTGGAATGTAAGATTT